>Ga0335075_10001795_pt1 | contig 35006 bp, 31 predicted proteins | sample Lox_Sample_24_FD_206723 | JGI IMG/M metagenome (GOLD analysis project Ga0335075, IMG submission 206723) | Soil microbial communities from Loxahatchee National Wildlife Refuge, Florida, United States - Lox_Sample_2.4 | ecosystem: Environmental > Terrestrial > Soil > Wetlands | place: USA...
CCAGGGCGGTGTACCCGGCGTCTTGCAAGGAACATACTCCTACGTGTTGCAGGATGAAGCCGGCCAAATTTCAAACACGCATTCCGTCTCCGCCGGACTCGATTATGCATCGGTGGGCCCGGAACACGCCGCGCTGCACGATTCAAAACGCGCCGATTATGTTTCCGCGTCGGATGAAGCTGCGCTGCAGGCCACGGTGAAGCTTGCCCGCACGGAAGGAATTTTGCCAGCGCTGGAAAGCGCTCACGCGGTCGCGGAAGCGATACGGATCGCGCCCTCCATGAACCGCAACGATATTCTGTTAATCAACGTTTCAGGTCGCGGCGACAAGGATATGGGAATCTTGGCGCGCGAACTGATGTTGCAGGGAGCCTAAGCGATGGCCATTCAATTTCACAATCACCCAGGCCTCGTCGTCTATCTCACCATCGGCGATCCTGACCTGGAAACCAGCAAAAAAATTGCGTTGGCAGCCATCGATGCCGGAGCTGATGTTCTGGAACTCGGCGTCCCCTTCAGCGATCCTCTGGCAGATGGTCCCGTCATTCAGCGCGCGAGTGAGCGGGCGGTTCGCAATGGAACCCGCATGCAGGACGTCCTGGCCCTGGCCGGCTCGCTTCGCAAGCAGCGGCCTTCCGTTGGCCTGGTCATTTTCTCCTACCTGAATCCCATTTTGCGCATCGGTCTGGAATCATTCGCTGCAGCGGCGCAAAAAGCCGGCGTGGACGCCGTCCTGGTGATCGACTTGATCGCCGAAGAGTCGGAAGAATATCGCGCCGCCCTCAAGAAACATCATCTGCAGCCGATTTTCCTGGCCGCGCCAACCAGTCCGGACTCGCGTCTCGCTCGCATTGCAGAAGTCTCTGAAGGTTTTATCTACGCAATTTCTCGCGTCGGCATCACCGGCACGCAGCAGCAGGTCGCCGGCGATGCTCGCGAACTGGTCACACGTTTGCGCCGTCACACAAAACTGCCGATCGCTTTGGGCTTCGGCATTTCGAACGCATCTCACGTCGCTGTAGTTGCCGAATACGCAGACGCCGCCGTTGTGGGCAGCGCCATTGTTGCGCTTATTGAGCAGTCTGGCGCCGACAAGGCGCCTGCAGCGGTAGGCAAATTTATTGCGGAGCTGCGCGTGCCGGTCGTCAGCGAGAGTCCAGTGTCCTGAAAATTTGCCCGCAGTCAATTAGGATGGACATCATTATCTTTTTTCCGGCAGGGAAGCTCGTCGAGCCTCCGCTATCAACTTTGTGAACCTGTCTTGAGGGTGCTACATGGATATTGCAGATTGGCGCAAGAAGATCGACGAGCTCGACCGCCAGATCGTGACATTGATCAGCGAGCGTGCTTCGGCGGCGCAGGCCATCGGTCGTTTGAAACGCCAAACCGACTTGCCGATTTATGAACCAACGCGCGAAATGACAATTTTCGAGAATGTGCGCAAAAACAATCCGGGTCCGCTGCCGGATATGGAGCTGACTCATATTTACGAGCGCATTATTGACGTGATGCGGACCCTGCAAAAGGACGAATTGGCAGCAGCCTTGGCGGACGATCCGCTGAAAGACAGCAAAGTAGAAAATACGACGAAACGAGAACCAAAATGATTGTCGCTATGTTGCATAATGCCACCGAGGAAGAAATCCAGCATGTGGTGGCCCGGATGGTCGAGATTGGCTTCAATGTTCATCGCACCACCGGGACACAGCAAACCGTCCTGGCGGGTGTAGGCCAACCGGCCAGCTTTGATGTGCAGGATTTTCAGGTGATGGCCGGGGTCGCCGAAGCGCACCGCATCACCTCGCCCTATAAACTCGCCGGCCGGGGCTTCCGGCCTTCGGGCACTGTGATTCGATTTCCTAACGGGGTGACCGTAGGCGGCGAAGAGGTCATGGTGATGGCCGGTCCCTGCTCGGTTGAATCGCGGGATCAGTTGTTCACCATTGCTCGCCTGGTGGGCGATGCCGGCGCGAAATTTCTCCGTGGGGGAGCCTTCAAGCCGCGTAGTTCGCCGTACTCTTTTCAGGGCATGGGCCTCGATGGTCTGCGGCTCTTGCGTGAGGTGGGCGATTCCACCGGGCTGCTGATCGTCAGCGAAGTCATGGAGATTTCGCAGATTGAATTGATGCTGCCATATGTCGATGTGCTGCAGGTCGGCGCCCGCAATATGCAGAACTTCAACCTGCTCCGCGAGCTTGGCCTGATCCGCAAACCCGTGCTGTTGAAGCGTGGCATCGCGGCCACCATTGAAGAACTGCTGCTCTCCGCGGAATACATTTTGTCAGGCGGAAATTATGATGTGATGCTTTGCGAGCGCGGCATTCGCACCTTTGAAACCTACACCCGTAACACCATGGATATCTCCGCGCTTCCCGTATTGAAGCATCTGTCCCATTTGCCGGTACTGGGCGATCCCTCCCACGGTACCGGTCGCCGCGATATGGTTCCGGCTATGGCGCGCGCTTCGGTCGCCGCCGGTTGCGACGGCCTGCTGATGGAGGTGCATCCCAATCCGGACAAGGCTGTTTCTGACGGCGCGCAATCGCTCTTCCCGCAGCAGTTTGAAAAATTGATGGACGAGCTGCGCATTATCGCCACCGCGGTCGGGCGCAACATTGGCCCGCGCGCCCACGAAGCTGCGCTGCACGCCGAAGTGTAGACAAACTGTGGCCGAATCCATCCAGAGCATTACCATCCTTGGCACCGGCCTGATCGGATCGTCCGTCGGGCTGGCCCTGCGTGCCAATGGATTCGCCGGCAGCATCGTCGGATGGGATCGCTCACCGGAAGAGGCTGAAACGGCCCGCGACAAGGGCGCGATCGACTCTGTCACATCTGATCCGCTGGCCGCCGCGCGCGAAACCGATTGCGTTTTGCTGGCCACTCCGGTCTTCGGCATCCTGGAGTGGATCGAGAAGTTGGCGCCCGTTCTTCGTCACGATCAACTGCTCACGGATGTCGGCAGCACCAAGCGAAAAATCTGCGCGCTCGCGGCAGAAGCTTTTTCCGCTCCCGGCGCTGCCTGTTTCCTTCCCGGCCATCCCATGGCGGGCAAGGAAGTATTTGGAGCCGCCAACGCCGACGCGAATTTATTTCAGGGCGCGGTCTGGTTGTTCACGGCTTCCGAAAAAGAAAACCAAGCGCGCGAAAATCTCACCGCAGGCCAGCAGCGCGCCGAGAAGTGGCGGCACTGGGTGGCTCGCATGGGCTGCCGCATGTTGGATCTCGATCCCGTGCGCCACGATGAAATCTGCGCCTGGGCCAGTCATCTGCCGCAGATGCTGGGAACCGCGCTGGCTGCGTTGCTGGAAGATACATTTCCCGATGACTCCGAAGGAAAAGGGAAGCTCGACAGCTCTTCGGCTCAACTGCGGGCCATCGGCGGCCGCGCCATGCATGAGATGACGCGCCTCGGCGCCAGCCCGTACTCCATGTGGCGGGATATCGCCCAGACCAGCGACGAAGCCATCGCCACCGCCCTGCTGGCACTCGAGCAGCGCCTCGCTTCCATCCGCGAAAATCTCAAGCAACCCGAGCTGCGCGAAGAATTCAACCGCGCCAACCAATTCCGCTCAAGGTTTTAGAGCGTTGTCTCAGCTGCATAGAGGAACAGGTTCGTCATTCTGAGCGAAGCGAAGAATCCACGCATTGGCTTTCTCTAGTCAAAAGCACTGCTTTTAACTGTTTCAGGAGCCATTCCGAATTTACCGCAGCCTTATCTGTCGGTTGATTCGGAATGGCTCTCTAGCATTTGTAAAGCCATTTGGAGAATATTGATCGAACCGTAGTCAGGAGTTCCCCCTTTAAATGCTCGTAGTTTCTCAAGGGCGCCAGTTATCACAGCATCCAGTTTTTGTTGTTGTTCAATTCCGAATGCTCGCACGGCTTCCAGCAGCGCTATCGCGGCGTGATAGAAAATGAATGGCTGCTCGCTCGTAAAGCGCTCCCCGAGCCAATCTACGTATCGCCTATCTGGAGCCATTTGTAGGATAGTTATCGCGCAGAGTCGGGTACCTGCTGAGCTTTCATTACGGCTGAACTCCTTAAGCCAGGGTTTGGCGGCGATAGCAAGCGCTCGCATTTGTGCGGCGATCCCATTCATAGCTATAGTTCGTTCATCCCCCGATGTCATGCTTGCGCGAATGTCGTCATATTGGTCAGCCAAATAGTACATTTTATGCCGCACCGAATTTAGAATTTCATCTCGTACGGGTGAGTCTGGAAACGTCCCTACAAGAGTTTCCACTCTTGCAGCAGACAGCACATCTCGTTTTGGAATGTCCGGTTTTGTATGAAGCGCACTCTGCGAGGCCTTGCCAGCCTTATCGACCTCCTGATTGATGTCCCTTTCTATCTCAACCTGCCATAACTTGATTTTATTGGCGGATTCAGCAAGTAAAGCTAAAGAAGATAACAATCGGCTAAGAACTCCCCGTTGCGTTAGCACAAAAGCCAATAGAATTAATGGCCAGATTAAACCAGTCACGAGCTGAACGATTACGCCGAATGTATTTGTCGGCGGCCCAGGCTCTATCGATAAAAGGAGAAGACACATCATGTCTACTCGAATATAACAACGAATGTTGGGACACGAGCTTTAGAACGCGCGACCGGTAGTGTATCAAAACGATCCGATTGCGCAACTCACATCCCGTTGCATACCACCGGGCTCATGGATGCTTCATCCGCAGCGGAAATGCGCCAGCGCGAGGAATGCACCGTCGAGAACGTGGGCATTTACTGACAATCCCGGATAGAAGCGCAACCGCTCAGGCCCAGACGGATACAGGCGCGTCCGTCTGCCCAGCGTCGTCAGCCCCGGATTCCGCTGATGCGCTGGAATCGCTCTGGTACTGGCCTTGCTGTCCACGGGAACTCCCCTGTGGCCATCGGCCCAACATCCAACTCGCCTCGGGACTCACCTCGCTGTCCATTTCCAGACTGCTGTTCATCAACCGGCCACGCACATCGGCGGCTTGTCGCGCGGCGGCCGCTTTCTGCGTCGCGGCAGCTGACTGAAAATTCGCGGCTTGCAACTGCATATGGTTACCGTGGATGTGCATATGCCGCTCCTATGCAAACCCTAGCAACCGGCGCGCCAGCCGCTGGCCGGACGAATTAGAAAAAGCTCATATTGACAAACGGAAGGACCCGTCGCCCGAACCATCGACTCACGGCTCGATCAGACGAGCGCATCAATGACCACATTAAGATTGTTTTCTGCCGATTGAACGCTCGATCCGCTGGCACTGGCCCCTGGCAGGTTCGGAACCGACGCTACGTACACGCCATTCGATTCCGCCACGCTTCCCGAGTAGTTCTTGTCCCCCACCGTGTCGGAATAGACGGCTGATAGCGCAGCCTCCTGTGCACTGCTGCCCGCGTTCTGTGCCGAGCTTGACCCGTGGGACGAACTTTGCGCGGAGACCGCAGCGCTGGACGGCTGGGTCGCCGGGGTTGTGGCAGCACTGGTCGATGAAGTGGTCGTGGAGCTGGTTGGCTTTGGCGCGGCCGGTGCCGAAGCACTCGCCCCAATCGATGGCATCGATGAAATGCTGCTGATCTGCATCGGTTCCCCTTTCGCTGTACGATCCAGCCTTCCTTACTTCGTTTGTCGACGGAATTTCGAGGAACTTTAGCCGGATCTCGCCCCCGCCAACATTGCCAAGAAAGGTAATACCCGATTCGAAAATCGCCGCAGATGACTTTCTACCGTACGTTACCCCCACCGCCGATTGCATAATTCACGGGCCTTCGCGTACAACGGCAACATGGATGTTTTGACGGCAGCTGAAATGCGCCAGTGCGATGAACGCACCGTCGAGCGCGTAGGCATCTCCTGGCAGAGCCTGATGGAGGCTGCCGGTTTTCGAGTCGCGGTCTTTGTGGCGCGCGAATTTCCTGCGCAGAAACACATCCTGGTGCTGTGCGGAAAAGGCAATAATGGCGGTGATGGTCTGGTGGCGGCGCGTCATCTCGATGCCGCGGGCAGAAAGGTTCGCATCGTTCTGCTGGCTAAGCCGGAAGATTTGCAGGCGGAAGCGCGAGAGGCGTACGAGAAGCTACCGCGACAATTGATGGAGAGCCTGGTCACCGTCACCGCCGAAGAGGATTTGTCCCGCGCCATATTTGAAAGTTATTCCAACGATGCGGAGCTTTTGATTGACGCCATCCTTGGCACCGGTTTTCATCCGCCTTTGCGCGGAGTCGCAGCTGCGCTGAAAAATAAACTCGCCAACCATCCCGCTCCGGTGGTTTCCGTCGATCTTCCCACCGGCTGGGATGCTGACTCAACCGCAATGTCCGCGCCCGATGCTCTCCGCTCCGACGCGGTCGTCACCTTTACCGCACCCAAACTGGCGCACGTCTTCGGAGCATTGACTCGAGGCCCGGTGGCCGTCGCGCAAATCGGTTCACCGGCCGACCTTGCCATATCGAACGCTGGCCTCCATTGGACCGGCGCATCGAAAAAAATTATCGAGCAGCCGCGTGCCCTCGACTCCAACAAGGGCCGCTTCGGTCACGTGCTCGTCGTCGGTGGATCGCCAGGAAAAGGTGGCGCGGCTGCGATGGCATCGCTGGCAGCTATGCGTGCTGGCGCAGGTCTCACCACGGCCGCGGTTCCTCGTGACATCGCATCCATCGTTGCCGGCTTCGCTCCAGAACTGATGACGTTATTACTGGAAGAATCCTCCAGTGGCGGAATTTCGCTGAACAATATCGATCCATCGAAGATGGAGAAAATGCTCCACAGAATGACGACGCTGGCTATCGGTCCCGGTCTTGGCCGTGAGCCGGAGACAGCGGAATTTGTTCGCGAACTGGTGCTTTATTCCGAGCTGCCGATCGTGCTCGACGCCGACGGACTGAATGCATTTGAAGGCCGCACCCATTTGCTCGACGGATCGAAGCGCCCCTTGATCCTCACGCCGCACCCTGGGGAAATGGCGCGGCTGTTGGGGTGCACCATCGCCGATGTTGAACGGCATCGCCTCGCGACCGCGCGCAGCTTTGCGACCGAACACCACGTGACTCTGGTACTGAAAGGTTGGCGTACGCTGGTTGCGCATCCCGACGGCAGCATCGCGGTCAACACCAGCGGCAATCCTGCAATGGCCAAGGGCGGCAGCGGTGATATTCTCACCGGCGTGGTCGCCGCCCTGGTCGCGCAATTTCCAAAAAGCATCCAACAAGCCGTGGAGTGTGCCGTCTGGCTGCATGGCGCAGCGGCAGATCTGTTTGTGCGCGAGCGAGACGAGCACACCATGCTGGCGACAGAAATGTTGCAGCATCTCTCGCAGGCGATTCAGACTCCCCTCGATCGTGACAACTTTACCTGGCTTCAGGAGGGACAGCGGTGAGCGACGCACAACCTGGTAGCGAAAATGTTCACGTCTTCACGACTCACTCTGCCGAGGAAACCATTGAGGCGGGCAGAGAACTGGCGAAGCTCCTCGACCCACCCAAAGTGGTGCTGCTGCGCGGCGGTTTAGGCGCTGGGAAAACCACGCTGGTGAAGGGAATTGCCGCCGCGCTGGGTGCCGCGGAGCCGGAAGAAGTCACCAGCCCCACCTTTACGTTGATCCATGAATATGCGGGTCGCAGCGTGGAGCACGCGAAACTCGGCGAGTCCATTTTGCTCTATCACCTGGATCTATATCGAATCGAAAATCAGCGCCAGTTGGACACGCTCGGGATGGAAGAACTGATGACGCCGCAAAGCGTGCTACTGATTGAGTGGGGAGAAAAATTTCCCTCCGTGACTGCGCGGAGCGACGGAGAAATTGTGATTGAAACCCTGCATGGCGACGAACGCCGCATCACGCTGACGTTACATCCGCCGAAAACCGTCTCTTAAAACCCGATGATGCTGTAACCGCTGTCGACGTGGATCACTTCGCCGGTAATTCCGGAAGCCAGATCCGACGCCAGAAAAACGGCAGTATTGCCGACCTCCGACTGCTCCGTATTGCGATGCAATGGCGCGCGGTCCGCATGGTACTTCAGCATGTCGCCGAGATTGCCAATGCCGCGCGCAGCCAGGGTTTTGATAGGTCCGGCAGAGATGGCGTTCACGCGAATATTCTGCTTCCCCAGGTCGTTGGCAAGGTATCGAACCGTCGCCTCCAGCGCCGCTTTGGCCACGCCCATCACCTTATAGTGCGGCACCACTTTTTCCGCGCCATAGTAGGTCATGGTCATGATGCTGCCGCCCTCCGTCATCAACGGCGCAGCCGCACGAGATAAGGCAATCAGAGAATACACGCTGACATCGTGCGCAATGCGGAAACCCTCGCGCGTGGTCTGAAGAAAATCACCCTTCAGGTCTTCCGCCGGCGCAAACGCCACCGAGTGCACCAGTATGTGCAGCTTGCCATGCCGCTGCATCAGATCTTCAAAGACACTTGCAATTTCGGCATCGTTTGAAACGTCGCACTGCATCGCCTCAGCCCCAGGCAGGTCTGCCAACAGCCCTTCCGCCTCCTGCTTCAGGCGGTCGTTTTGATAGCCGATGATCAGCTTGCATCCAGCCTCGTGCAGTTTTTGCGCGATGGCCCACGCAATCGAGCGTTTGTTCGCCAGACCGAAAACCACCGCGATGCGACCGTTCAGTTGCAACATGCTTCCTCCGTACTTGCTTGTTAGGTTGCCGAGGCGACTGCATTACGCAGAATACCAGTCCACTCGATTTATCCGCCGAGATCGATCAGTTCGACCTTTTCAATCGGCCGGCCAAGAAATCGGCTGCCCAGGGTACGAAACTTCTCAACTGAATCAGTTGCAAAAAAATGGCACACAGGGTTGCTTGCCTTTTCTGCATCCGTAACGCTCTCCGGTAAGGAATTCAAGCTTGCTATTTGCGCGTGCACGCGCTGCGCAGTACTCTCCGCGGAATCGAGAATCGTTACGTTTATCGGTAAGGATTCGCGCAGTAAGCCGCGCAGCAGCGGATAATGCGTGCAGCCTAGGAGCACAGTATCAAGCGCCATCCCAGCTGTTTTCGCTTCCATCTGCGCCTGCTCCAGATAAATCCGAAGCACCTCGCGCGTGACATCAGAATCGATCCATCCCTCTTCGATCAGCGGAACCAGCAAGGGACAGGCCTTTTCGACACTCCACAGGCCATGCGCAGCACAGGCGCGCGCATAGGCATGGCTGTCGACGGTAGCCTGCGTGGCGAGCACCAACACGTTGCGAGTTATACTCGCAGCTGCGGCGCTATCCGCGCCTGTCTCGATGACACCAATCACTGGCACATGTGCGGCCGACTTGATTGAATCGAGCGCCAACGCGCTGGCGGTGTTGCACGCAATCACCAAATAATCCGCCCCATAGGATTCCAGTAGCTGCGCGCTCTCGACCGCATAGCGCGCCACCGTTGCCTGCGATTTTGATCCGTACGGCAGTCGCGCTGTATCGCCAAGATAGAAAAATTCCGCAGTCGGAATCTGTGGCAACAATGCGCGCAGCACGGTCAAGCCGCCAAATCCCGAATCGAACACGCCAATGCGAATCTTGTCAGGTACCGTCATGGTTGGCTCTCCGCGGGTTGTTTCGCGGGCGAGTTTGCATTTTGCGAAGTCGGTGCATTTGACCCCCCCGTCTCAGGTACATCGTTCGCAGTCAAATACGTTCGGCTCAGGTCCGCATGGCCGGCGAGCGTTTCCCGTGGATGTCCATCGACCAGAAATCTGACCTGCGCAATCTGCGGAAAATTCGCGTGCAGCGTTCCTAAGATAGACAGTAAGGTTAGGTTCTCTACCAGAATTCCCGATGGATGATGGCCGACGAAACTTCCGTCCAGGTTGATGACGGCCAACTGTTGCGGATGCGCCGCGTTCGAGTCCGGAACCGGCAATAGAAACACGTCATCCACAGCAATGACCGGCGCCAGCGGATGCGGCGAGCTCGGCTCGGCGTATTCTGCGAAAAGATCATTCAGCAGTGTTCGAGCGCGAGTGGTGGTTTCAGCCGGCAACGCAAGCTGCTGTTCGACCGGCGCCAGTGATCCGTCCTCGTCATTTGCGATCAGCAGCGTCACCTGCACCGGCGCAGTCTCGACCGGTATCGGCATCGGCGCGGAATCTGGAATCGCGGCCAGCCGGTCCTGGGCACGCGCACGCATCCGAATCAAATACGCCGCCATCAGCACGGAGCTGACCAGCAGCACCCACAGGATCACTTTCTGGTAGCGCGGGATCAAGGCTGCTGCCTCCAATCGCCGCGCCATGCGACCAACGCGGCATCCAGCGCGTCCACAACTTTTTGTCGATATCCAGCGTCACTCAACGGCGTGTTTGCATCGAGCGGAGCCACCTCAACGTCAACCGCCGGACACGCCATGCTGTCCAGCGGCTGGATCGAAGTCCGCGCGATCAGCACCGGAATGTGCTGTTGTGTCATGGCTGCATCGACGTCCGACTCCAGCCGCAAACTTGAGGTTTCGTAGGCCGCCTGCGCTGTCTGCCAGGGCAAGAACGCGCGTCGAGGATCAGCTTCCGTCATCGCAGGCAGCGACGACGTAAACAGGTGCACGCCGTTTCCCGTCGAGGTCGCATGCAGCGAGATGCAGGCGGATGCGTGGGAACGGTTTGCGGTCGTTGCACGCGCGTCGTTGTTGAGCGTCACGTCCGCAGTACGCGTCAGAATGGTGCGGACTCCGCGCGCATTCAGAGCGGCTCGCAATTGCTCCGCAAGCGCCAGCGTATAGGTTTTTTCCGGAGTCGCCGGATCGAGCATCGCGCCAGTATCGGTCCCACCGTGGGCGGGATCCAGCAGCACAAGATATCGCAACTCAGTGGGTCGCGGCTGTGTAGCGGCCGGAATGTTCGCCTGGGCCGCTGTCGCCTGCGAAGCGGTCGGCAACTGTAATGATGACGAAGGTGAAGTTGCAGCGGGCTGTGTGCCTGTCTGTGTTTGCGACTGCTGTGCCTGCGTCGCCCAAACGCAGCAGCCACACAATATTCCAATCGCTGCCGAACGAGATAGCCCTGCCCAACCGCCGCGTCGCGATTCTTGCGGTCCTTGTGTCAGCCGTTTTGTCTCCGTCGTCTGTCCCTGGCTAATCCAACGCATAGATGGTCAGACCGCTCAACAGTTTTGGATAAAAGTCGGTCGACTTCTGCGGCATTACGTCGCCTGCGAATGCCACTTCCCGCAACTGGTCCAGAGTCACCGGATTCATCAGAAATGCAATCTCCGCATCCCCCGCGCGTACCTGTTGCATGGCATCGCTGGCCTCGCGCACATAGCGCAGATTCGTTTGATCCAGTACCGCCTGCGCTGAAATCCCAAGCACGTCCTCCAGCACGATGGAGTGCAGCTGCACCACGTCCAGACGTCGTTGACGCTCTGGCTGATCGGCCAGACGAGCTTCGACAGCCGCCTTCTTTGCCGTCAGCAAATGATTGCCGGTTCGCGTTACCGCGACAAAGCTGGTACCGGATTTACCCGCCTCTGCCAGCCGGCACAGAATTTGGGGAACATCCAGAGCGTGCGATAGCGGTCGCACATCGAAATACTCCGCCGCCCGCTTCAGAAACTTCGCCGTTTCAAAATCCTTCAGCCCATGAACCACCCGATGTGTCGGCAAAATCGTCAGACCCTTGGCATCCATGTTCACAAACGTCATCATCGCGGCGGCTGCGGGATACGGCGGCTGCGGCAAGTTTCCTGCTGGACGCTCCGTCCGCGCATCGGCTGCCTGCGACGCGTGTTCGCGACTGTAGTTCAGCGCAGTTTCATAGCGATGATGGCCATCCGCGATGATCAGTTTCTTGTTCTGCATGGCGCTCAGCAGCAGGTTGATCTTGCCCGGCTCAGACACTTTCCAGACGCGATGCAGCACCCCATATTCATCCGTCACTTCAATATCGGGGGTGGGCGGATTGGCAAACAGAAGTTGTTCCGCCGTCAATCCTGGGTCAGAGTAGAGCATGAAAATCTGGCCAAAATGCGCCCGCGTCGCCCGCAACAGGTTCAAACGGTCCGACTTCGGCTTGGCCAGTGTTCGCTCATGCCGAAACACAATTCCCTGGCTGTAGTCGACCAGCTCGCCCAGTGCGATAAAACCTCGCCGCTCCTCTATCGTTCCCGGCGCGCCAGGAACCTCATAGCGCTGGCTGTAGGCGTAAATCGCCGCCTCATTATCCTGGCTCAGCACACCCTCTTTCCGCCACTCGGTCAGGTTTTCAGCCGCCCGCGTATACACATTGTTTTCTTCGGAATCGAACAATTCCGGCAGTCCAAGAATCACGCGCACCAGGTTGTAGGGGCTGCGCTGGTAATACGACTGCTGCATGGCTGGCGAAATTTTGTCGTACGGCTGGGTCACCACGTCTTCAGCGCGGACCAGTCCGGGATTGTAGCGGAAAGCGCGAAAAGGATAAATGCGAGCCATGGTAAGGTCGAACTCCTGTCAATTCAGGCGCAACTCGCTTCGGCGAGCGGATGATGTGCGACTCTGTTATTCCCGATTCTATCGCAGGGGTGGCGGCCTGCTTGTGAAACAGGCTGGTGAGTGCGTGAAAAGAAAGGCCAACTCCTGCTCTCGGCGCTTGCCGACGGAACTCAGACATAAGACTATGGTGGAAGAAGGCTTGCGAGCGGAATCAAAGCAAACGCCGCGAGACTTTCTTACAGTGCATTCTTGAGATGCTGCAGGCCATCCCTGGCAGCTTCTTTGCATAGGGGATCGTATGCCGGTTCGCAACGCAAAGCCGTTCTACTTTGTTCTGCTACTGGCCATCGGCGCCTACCGGCTACTTACCGGCTCGCCCGCATTTTGTCAGCAGGCCGCGACCGGTTCTGCGCAAAACGCGCCTGCGGCAACCGCGACTCCACAGCCAGCGGTAAGCGCTGCACAGAATCAACCCTTCACCTTCAAGACTTCAGTCACCGAAGTTGTTCTCTACGCTACCGTCGTCGACAGCCATCAGCGCCTGGTGACCAGCCTGCAAAAGCAGGACTTCACCATCTACGAAAACAACGTGCCTCAGACGATTTCCTCCTGCAGTCAGGAAGATGTCCCGGTGTCGATGGCCATTCTGATCGACAACTCGGGCTCCATGGCGCAAAAAAGGGCTGCGGTCAATCGCGCCGCCATCGACCTGATTCAGGCTTCCAATCCGCAGGACGAGGCTTTTATCGTGAATTTCTCCGATGAGGCATTTCTCGATCAGGATTTCACGTCTAACATCAATCTCCTGCGGAAAGGCCTGTCCCACATTGACTCCGAGGGTGGCACAGCGCTATACGATGCGGTTATCGCTGCCGCCGATCATCTGGCGAAACAGGCAAAGCACCCTAAGCAGGTCATTCTCATCATTACCGATGGCGAGGACAACAGCTCCAGTGCCACACTCGCAGATACCGTGCGGCGCATTCAGGACCTGAATGGCCCCATCGTGTACTCAATCGGCTTGCTCTATGATGAGTCGGACCGTAGCCAGAGTCATCGCGCCCGCAAAGCCCTGCAGACGCTCAGTGACGAAACCGGCGGTATCGCCTTCTTTCCCAAGTCGCTCGATCAGGTTGACACCATCGCGGCGGAAGTGGCGCAGGATATTCGCCATCAATATGTGCTGGGATATCATCCGACCGATCCCATCAGCCGGGGAGGGTATCGCACCGTCCGCGTCGAGGCCAAAGCCAAAGGGCTCGGCAAGCTTTCCGTCCGCACTCGCGCCGGTTATTTCGCCAACCCCCACCCATCGCTTGGCGCCACTTCCTCCACCCCCGCTCATCCGTGACGCTGCCCCCACAAGCGTCGTCATCCTGCGCTGTCGATCGTCGTCGACCAAGCTGTTCTCTTAATTTGGATCGTAAGTAAACCGGACAACCCGGTTCCTGGCATGGCATTCTTCGACGTCTTGCGTGCAAGCCGGATACATCATGCCCCACGGCACCGCCAGCACGATCCGATCTGCGGCAATGCCCTTGCTGATCAGTTCGTGCTTGATCCACTCTGCTCGTTGTGAGGAGAGGTTCAAATTGTAGACTTCGCTTCCAGTGGCGGAGGCGTAGCCTTCGACATAGAACCGAACATTTTCATGGTCTTTCAACCATTGCACATTTGCGTTGAGGGTGGTCTCGTCCAAAGCGTGGTCAAAGCGATCATGGGCGAACGCGACTTCGTGCACGTTTTCGTTAAAGGCTTGCTCCTGGGGACCAAAGAGATCCACTTTTGGTTTAGCCCAGTAATCGACCCAAAAAGAATAGTCAACGGATGCCTCTGAAGAACCATTCTTGGCAAAGAGCGGAATACTGGCCAATAGGAACATGGTGGCCGCAACAAAGACAATTCGGCGTTTCATGGATTAAACCTCCGTTCGGTTGTGATTGTCGCATCGAGCTTGGCCTAGATTTGTTAAATTTCGATTGCTCATTCAATTCAAAGACAGCCTGAACCACGCCAAATGCAGAGTTTTTGCCCGCTTGGCTGCGCAGTCCCACCGCAGCGGAGGAAATAGGCGGGTTGGCGGAAGGCTAGTTGAAGGATTATGCAGGCTAATTGAAGGATTATGCAGGCTAGTTGAAGGATTATGCAAGGGCAGAAAGTGACATAACGCATTGATTCTAATTGGCTTTGTAGGAATTTTCACCGCTGAGGAAGAAAAAAATTCCGTTTCTGGCTAAAAAACCGCACAGATTGCGGGGACGAGAGGCTGGATGCGCACAGGGGAGCATCACCATTCTACCGCTTTCCACCTGAATTGCCTGCCAGATCATTCCGGGTGTCCGGCGGCAAGCGGGCCGTTAAATTTACTTGACGGCATACACTGTATGCAATACAGTAGTTGATGTACAGTGTATGAGGAGCAGTATGACTCTCCCCGAAAACCTATTTGAGAATCTTCGACTTGAGCTTCGTCGCGGTTGCCTGACGCTTGCGGTTTTGGCGCAGTTGCGGCAGGAGCATTACGGGTACACCCTCCGCAAAGCACTTGCGCAACATGGCCTCGAAATCGACGAAAGCACGCTTTATCCGCTGTTGCGGCGACTGGAAAGCCAAGGGCTGCTGGTCAGCCAGTGGCGGGAAGAAGAGAAACGCAACAAGCGCTTTTACCGCCTCTCGAACGACGGCGAATTCCTGTTTGTCGAGTTGCTGCATGAGTGGCGTGAGCTGAACAAATCCATCCACAACATTCTGGAAAGACATTAGGAAAACGCCATGAACCTTCTCGATCGGTACCTGTTATCTGTCAAGAAATTCCTGCCGTGGAAGCGGCAGGACGATATTCTCGCCGAACTCAAAGCGAACCTGGAATCTCAGTTGGAGGAGAAGGAATCCGATCTCGGCCGGCCCCTCACCGCAGAGGAAATGCAGGAATGGCTGAAGCACCTGGGACCGCCCATGGTGATGGCTGCGCGCTACCAGCCGCAACAGTACCTGATTGGGCCGACGATTTTCCCCATGTACTGGTGGGTGATGCGACTCGCGTTGCTGTGGTGCCTTGTCATCTACTCGGTCGTCAACGCAGTGACGATCGTTGCCAGTTCTCCCAGTGGTGCGGCCGTATTCGACGCCGTGCTCCACGCCCCTGGGATTCTCATCATCACCGCCGCGTGGGTCACCGCCGTGTTTGCAGCGATTGAGTACACAATGGCCCGCTCGCCAGAGAAATTTCCGGCGAAAGCCGTATCCCAGTTGGACTGGTCGCCCGGCACGCTGCCCACGGCCGAGGAGGTAGGCTGCGAAGGCAAACGCCCGCGCAGCCACGCACACGCCGTAGCCGAAGTGGTGTTCGGATTTCTCTGGCTGATTTGGCTGCTGCTGATTCCAAACCATCCTTATCTATTGATGGGTCCTGGCGCCGTCTACCTGCGGGTTTCACCATATCAACTGGCACCGGTGTGGGCACAGGTCTTCTGGTGCATTGTGGCGTTGAACGTGGTGCAGCTGGGCTGGCGCTTAATCGATCTTGTCCGCGGGAACTGGCAAAAGTCGCGCGCCGTGCAACATATGACAGTCAAGACCATCGGCTTGATTGCCACCTTGATCTTGTTCACCGCCCCGCATCGCGTCTGGGTGCTGTTGAAACATCCGTTGACCGATACGGCGCGCTATGGCGCAAACGTCAACTCCATCAACCACGCGGTTTACGCCGCACTGCTGTGGGTCGTGGCCATTTCCGCCATGATCTGGCTATGGCAAATCGGCCAGTTTGGATTGGACTTCTGTCGCAAGCGCGTGGCCGCTAAAAAATAATGCTTACGGACAGACGAGCATCAGCTGTGGATTGCTCCCTAGCTGCTTTGGCGATTTTTGAGCACATCGAAAATCGTGGCTGTCGATAGGAGCATTTATCGTTATCTATCTCTGCAGATTCGGGAAAATTGCAATCGGAGGAGTTCATGGTCCTAGCGCACTGAAAAGCTCACGTTAGTTTCCAATTGAAGTGTTGCTCTAGGTAACTGACAAGTCCGTGCGCCCCGGCCCTTGCGAGTATGGGCACGGCTGACTGGCCGAGCTTGGAGACTGCGTCGAGAAAACCTGCTTTGTTCTTTTGAGTTGCTTCTTCCTGGGCTTTCGCGAGCGCGGAAACGACCAAGAAGTCCTCACTAGATGACGCTACTTTTGCCTTGTCTGCGACGGCTTCCTTGAAGGCCTGAGCAACAACATGCCAATCTGGGTCGGGTGCAGCAGTTACCCACTGCTGGTTCACGGTCACATTGCCCGTAGATTGATGACCAACCGCGCCTACGGGGCCGTGAAAGTGGAGATTGCTGATGCTTCCGGCCTCGTTGATCTTGTTCGCGGGCCTTAAGAATTCCCGGCCCAACTTCGTGCTCAGGATGTTTGCCATCGCGGCCAACTTGCTCTTGCCGGAGGACGACTCTCGGAGGGCGTGCCCCTCGATATAACCGTCTATAGCGAGGGCATCGAGTGCTACCAGCAGTTCTCCGTCGGTAGGTTCAGGCTTTGTCGCTTCCTTGATTTCCATCATCTGGACTCGATTCGGGTGTCTGCTTGCCACGAATGCGAGAACCTCTCGTGCGAACGTCTCATCGTAATCCGCCATCGTCTCTTTTCCTTGCTCATAGACTGCGACGAGGTGGTTCATCGCAGCTTGAATGAGATTGTGTTGACTATTGCCGTCGGAATTCGCAAAGGACGCGATATGTTTGGACACTCTGACCACGGTGAAGCCATGCCCCATCAGCAACGCGCACTTCCGCTTAGCCTCGGCGATCAAATTTCCAGTTTGGAAACGAAAGTTCACTTCTTGGGAGGAAGATACGCAGCGCAGGTGATAAACACTGGGTTGCTCTGGAACCCCTGCGAACCAAGGAGCCTCACCTTCCTTTTCTACCCAGACAGCGATCAGAACCGCATCTTGCTCACTTGGCATATACCAATTATGGCCCCGCGCCTGTCCTCAGTCATCCCACCCGAGTGACCTCTCTCTCTCAGCCGTCAGCGAACCCCGAACCTGAGGTCGAGAGCTGGAGTATGGAAGGAGTCTGGGGTGACACCAGTACGATTGCTAAGTCCGGTGCTGATTGCCCGATGATAGGTAACGGGAAGTCGGCATGCATTTACTTACCCTCAGCGATCCAAAATTTCACGCGTTGATACCCGGGCAGGTCGATCGTCGTGCCGGATCTGATCGCGCTTCGGTCGAAGAAACTCCGATAGTGCGCCAGTCCAACAGCCTTCGCAGTTGTCTACGCTGGAACAAATTTGCAGAAACTTTCTTTGCGGTGACGCGCTGGAGTTGCGGCAGCGGTTACTATAGCCTGAGAAAAGCGCTCTACAAATTACGATCAGGAACCACGGCAGCGCGGAGGTCATTTGCTCTACTGGCTTCTTTACCAGAAGTTATTCGTGTACATCCACGCGTTCCGCGTCTTTCGCTACCTGACGATCCGCACTGCCTTTGCCACCCTCACCGCGCTCCTAATCGGCCTGCTGATCGGCCCCTACCTGATTGAAAAGCTGCGCGAATTTCAGATTGGCCAATACATCCGCGAGGACGGCCCCAAAGATCACCAGAAGAAAGCCGGCACTCCGACAATGGGCGGGTTGCTGATCTGCGTGGCGATTCTGGTGCCTACATTATTGTGGAGCGATTTATCGAATCCGCTGGTGTGGCTGGCGATTCTGGCGCTGGTCGGTTTCGGCGGCATCGGATTTACCGACGACTACCTGAAGGTTGTCCACAAGCGCAACCTGGGGCTGACCGCACGGGTTAAGTTTACGGCGCAGATCGGCGTCGCTTCCCTGATTGCTGTGTTTCTTCTATTGCTGCGCAGCAAGGGCGAATACTCGACGCGCCTGATGGTTCCGTTCATCAAGCGTTTCCGTCCCGATCTGGTCTTGCATTCCATTCACCACATTCCCCACCTTGGTCCGCTGGCGTTTCTGCTGTTCGTGCTGTTCACCGTGCTGGTGCTGGTTGGCTCCAGCAATGCCGTTAACCTGACAGACGGACTGGACGGTCTGGCCATCGGCTGTGCCATCATCGCGGCGGGCGCGCTGGCGGCGCTGACCTACATCAGCGGTAACGTCGTGTTTGCTGACTACCTGGGCTTGCAGCGCATGCCGCTGGTTTCTGAGCTGACTGTTTTCTGCGGGTCAATGGTCGGCGCCAGCATCGGTTTCCTCTGGTACAACGCTCACCCGGCGGAAGTCTTTATGGGCGACGTCGGTTCACTGGCGCTGGGCGGCGCTATTGGCACGGTTGCCGTCATCATCAAGCAGGAGCTGCTGCTGCCGTTTATCGGCGGCGTGTTCGTTCTGGAAGCGCTGAGCGTGATGTTGCAGGTAGGAAGTTATAAACTGCGAAAAAAGCGCATCTTCAAAATGGCTCCCATCCATCATCACTTTGAGCTGATGGGATGGTCGGAGTCGAAAGTGATTGTTCGTTTCTGGATTGCGGCCCTAGTGTTCGCGCTGTTTGCGTTGACTACGCTGAAACTGCGTTAACTCCGCGAAGACGCCCTCGCGACTGTGTGAAACTGTGGGAAACAGGAGCGGAAAAAACATGGGACAATCGAATCGCGGCGGAGATTGATTTCGATGATGGAGTTAAAGGACAAGCGAATCCTGGTGGTGGGGCTGGGAAAGTCCGGCCTGGCGTCCGCTATTTTTCTGCGGAAAAAAGGCGCGCAAGTCACCGTCTCCGATGTGCGAAGCGTGGAAGCGCTGGCCAACGAATTGCCCGCACTGCTTGATGTTGGCGTGATGGTGGAGGCGGGCGGTCATGGCCTGCTTACGTTTCGCCGCCAGGATTGGATTGTCGTCAGCCCTGGAGTTCCGCTCGATACCCCGGAACTGGCGCAGGCGCGCGGATTTGGAACGCCCGTCATTGGGGAGTTGGAACTGGCGTCGCGTTTTCTGCAAGGCAACATTCTCGCCATCACCGGATCGAACGGCAAGACAACCACCACGGCGCTTTGCGGAGATATTTTTCGCGCCAGCGGTCAGCCGACCCAGGTAGGCGGCAACATCGGAGTGCCTGTCATTGCGCTGGTTCCGGCAAGCACTGCCGAGACCTGGAATGTGCTGGAGGTTTCGAGTTTTCAGTTGGAAACCATCGTCGAATTTCATCCCAACATTGCCGTTATCCTCAACATCACGCCCGACCATCTCGATCGCCACGGCTCCATGGAAAATTATGTGGCAGCGAAAGAACGCATCTTCGAGAATCAAACGGTGAAAGATTTTCTGGTGCTAAATGCCGAGGATTCTGAGTCGCAGCCGATGGCGGGCAAAACGAAAGCCGGCGTTTTCTGGTTCAGCACGCGGCGACCCGTGCGGCAGGGAGGTTTTGTGTATCAGGAAGCGGTTGTTTGGCGCGCCAGCGAGCAGACAGCCGCGGAACCGGTTCTACCGCTGAGCGAAATTCCTCTCAAAGGCGAGCACAACGTCGAAAATGTTCTGGCTGCGGTGTGTTCCGCGAAACTGGCGGGAATTTCCAACGACGTCATCCGCAAAGCCGTGGGTGCTTTCCGTGCTGTCGAACATCGGCTCGAATTTGTCGCTCGTATCGGCGGGGTGGAGTTCTACAACGACTCCAAAGCCACCAACGTCGATGCCACCATGAAAGCCATCGGCGCATTTCCCGGCGGGATTCATTTGATCTTGGGCGGCAAAGATAAGAATTCCGATTACACCTTGCTAAACCCATTGCTGAAGGAGCGCGTGCGCGCTGTTTATACTATTGGCGCCGCCGCGGAAAAAATCGAGAGCCAGATTGCCGGCACGGTCGATGTGATTCGCTGTCAGACTCTGGAGCGCGCCGTCGACCAGGCAGCGTCGGAGGCAAAATCCGGCGAAATTGTTTTGCTGGCGCCCGCCTGTTCCAGCTTCGATCAATTTGAAAATTACGAGCATCGCGGACAGTGTTTTAAACAATACGTGCTGGCGCGGCAAGGTGTGGATGCATGGCAAAACGTGTCGGCGTAGACAAATGGCTGTTCATCATCACACTGCTGCTGGTGCTGTTTGGATTGGTCATGGTCTTTTCCGCGTCCGCGGTCATGGCTAAGGCAACCTATGGGTCTCCGTACGAATTTGTTATAAGACAGTCCGCATGGGCGCTGGTCGGGCTGCTGGCCATGCTGGTTCTGATGCGGGTGAATTATCGCCATTACAACAGCCCATCCGTCATCTTTCCCTGTGTTGCCATCACCACACTGCTGTTGCTGGCGACATTCCTGATGCGCGATTCGCACCATACTCACCGATGGATTCGATTCGGCATCTTCAGCTTTCAACCGTCTGAGATTGCCAAGCCGGCGCTGGTGTTGTTTCTCGCGTGGTTCCTACAGAACCGCGTCGACCAGTTGCAGGATTGGCGGCGCGCCCTATTGCCCGCAGCGCTGCCGAGCCTTGTATTCATCGCCTTAATCCTGAAGGAGCCGGACCTCGGCACCGCATTGGTCTGTGCCGTTGTGACCGCGTTGATGTTGTATCTTGCAGGTGCGCAGATCAGGTACCTGGCGCTGGCTCTGCTGGCAGCCTCTCCGATTCTGTATTACATGCTGTTCCATGTTGCGTGGCGTCGCGCGCGCATGGTCGCGTTTCTCAATCCGGAAAAAGATCCGCTCGGCACCGGCTTCCACATTCTTCAATCGTTGATAGCGGTCGGCGCCGGCGGCATTCGTGGTGTAGGGCTGATGGAAGGGCGGCAAAAACTCTTCTATCTGCCGGAGCCGCAGACCGACTTTATTTTTGCGAATATCGCCGAAGAACTTGGACTGATCGGGACGCTGTTTGTTGTCGCGCTGTTTTTATTGCTCGCCTATCGCGGACTGCGCGCCGCGTTGCTGTCGACCGACCCATTCGCACGCTTCCTCGCATTTGGCATTACTGCAACCATTGTCATTCAGGCTTTCTTCAACATCAGCGTGGTGCTGGCGCTGGTTCCCACCAAGGGCATTGCCCTCCCGTTCATTTCCGCGGGCGGCACGTCGCTGTTCTTTACGTTAGTCAGTATGGGTGTGCTTTTAAATATCACCAGGGAGATTGACTGACGCACATGGAAAACGGAAAGTTGCGTGTACTGATCGCCGGCGGCGGCAGCGGTGGCCACGTCATCCCGGCGCTCGCAGTGGCGCGAGAGTTGGTGCACACCTACGGCGCCCAGGTCCGCTTTGTCGGCACCGCTCGCGGCCTGGAAACCCGTCTGGTCCCTGCCGCAGGTTTTCACTTGGATTTGATCCAAGTTGGACAGCTAAACCAGGTAAATCTGCTGACGAAGTTGGCGACACTCTCCAAACTTCCCCTGGGTGTGTTGGCATGCCGGCGTCTGCTGCGTAAATTTCAACCGCATATCGTCTTCGGCGTCGGCGGCTATGCCTCCGGACCAGCGATGATAGCAGCCATTTTGAGCGGCACGCCGCGCGTTGCCTTCGAACCCAATGCAGTTCCCGGCATGGTGAATCGCTGGGTGGGTCGATGGGTGCAGGCGGCAGCCGTCAACTTTCCCGATACCTTACGATATTTCCGCAATGGTCATGTCACGGGAATTCCCGTGCGTCCGGAATTCTTCGAGCTTCCGCCACGCCCCGTCGACGCGCCTCCGCAACTTCTCGTCTTCGGAGGCAGCCAGGGAGCGCGCATGCTTAATCGCATCACTCCGCAGATCGTTGCCGATCTGCTGGACGCGGTGCCCGGCCTGACCATCCTTCATCAAAGTGGAGCCCGACATTTGGAGGGAACCGAGCAGGCTTACCTTCAATCGCCGGAGTTGCGCGGCAAGTGGGCCGACTCCTGGAAGGTGGAGCCATTCCTCGATGACATGGCGGCACGCTTTGGAACTGCCAGCCTGGTACTGTGCCGCAGCGGCGCCAGCACCATGGCGGAACTGGCCGCAGCCCGTAGACCCTCTCTGCTCATCCCGTTTCCACGTGCCGCCGACGATCACCAGCGATGCAATGCCGAAGTATTTGTGCAGGCGGGCGCCGCCGTCATGATCGAGGAGGCGGAACTGACACCGCAGCGACTGCTGGACGAACTGATTCGGCTCCTGAAGGATCCCGAAGATCTGGCTGCGATGGCTCAGAAAGCTCGCGGCCTGGCGCATGCGGACGCGGCTGCTGCGATCGCGGCGTTGATCGGGCAGTTCAGCAGCAAAGCTCCCCTGCCGATGCAATAACAACCGCCGATCTCGCTGAGAATAGATTGCTGCAGAGAAGGAATAGTTCTTATGAAGGAATGTAGACAGACTCTTACAGCTGCAATGGTGGCCGTATTTGTGATCGTTGGCGCTCTAGCCGTTGGTTTGCAGAACGCCAGAGCAGAGGATAATGGCCTCGAACGTAAGCCGGTGCTGGGATGGAGCAGTTGGAGCTTCATTCGTGAGCAACCGACGGCAGCCAAGCTCGAAGCCCAGGCGCACGCCATGCAAAACTCCGGCTTGCAGAAGCTTGGGTACGAATACATCAACCTTGACGATTTCTGGGAGCAGTGTCCGGGCCCTCAAGGTCCCAACGTCGACTCCTATGGCCGCTGGGTCATCGACGCGTCGAGATTTCCGTCCGATGGAGGGACCAATGGAATCCAGGTCGTCGCTGACCACATCCACAGCCTCGGGATGAAGTTCGGAATCTATGTCACGCCAGGAATCTCCAAACAGGCCGTCGTGAAAAACACGCCGATTCAAGGCACGAACTATACCGCTGCCCAGATTGCAGAACCGTCGATCGCGGAGAACAACTACAAGGGCATGGTCCGCATTGACTACAGCAAGCCCGGAGCGCAGGCGTTCATCAACTCCTGGGTCAATATGCTCGCGTCGTGGGGTGTCGATTACATCAAGATTGACGGCATGACCAATGAAAACGTGCCCGACATCAAGGCATGGTCAGAAGCCATCCGGCAGAGCGGGCGGCCGATGGTTCTCGATGTCACCCAGGGAAATTACACACGCGCCATCGCTCCGACGCTCATGAAGTACGCAAACCAGTGGGAATTCGCACCCGACGTGGAATGCTATGACTGCGAGAAGAAGGGCAGCAGCTATCCGCTGACCAGCTGGAACGATGTCGCGAAGCGCTTTAACTATGTTGCCGAGTGGCAGCCGTACGCGGGTCCAGGAGGCTTCAACGACTATGACTCCATCGAGGTAGGGAATGGAAGCAACGACGGACTTACGCCCGTCGAACGGCAGACCCAGTTGAGCCTGTGGGCCCTCGGGGCGTCACCTCTTCTGCTGGGCGTCGATCTCACTCACCTCGATTCAGTCGACCTTCAGTACCTGAAGAACACCACTGTCCTCGCGGTCGACCAGGATTCGATCGCAGCCAAAAGGATTGTCAATAGCGGCACGCAACAGGTATTCCTTAAGAAGGAACCCAACGGAGACGTCATTGTCGGCTTGTTCAACACAGGGCATCAAGCGGAAATAGTCTCGGTGGGTCTGTCCGCGGTGGGCCTTCCAGAAAAGGAAGGCGGTTATTCGCTGGAAAATCTGTGGACCGGCAAGATGGAGAAAACAGCCGGCACCATAAAGGCCAAAGTTCCATCGCATGGAGTCGTTTTATACCGCGTTCGGTAAGGAAGGCGAGGTAGGTAGAGTTTTTTGAATTCGATGATCGTTGGAGCGAAGCGGTGCGGATGTTTTCGATGTCTCCCGTTCCATCCATGGCACAGACCCCTCCAAAACAACAGCAGCCTGCATCGAGCAGGCTGCTGTTGAAGTTGTGTGTTGCGGAAGATTTTCGATTAGTGGTGTCCACCGCCGCCGCCACCGTGGAAACCACCGCCACCGCCGCTGAATCCACCACCGCCACCGTGGAAACCGCCCCCGCTAAATCCACCGCCGCTATACCCGCGAGAACCTCCGCCATAGCTTCCGGCAGTGCTGCCGCTAAATCCTCGCGAACCGCCGCTATACCCGCTGTAGCTGCCACGAGAGCCATAGCTCTGGCCGCCGTACGAGCTGCCACCGCGCGGCAGGTTGTAGGCCCGTGTCGGTGAGGTGCTTGCAAAGCTACTGCTGCTGCGTCCCATGGAATTGCTGTAGCTGCGGGCCGTGGCACCGTTGAATCCCCGGCCGTAGCTGTTGTCTGCGCCGCCGCGAACGGAACCATAGCTGCTGCTGCGCGCCATGCTTTCATTCGTTATTCCGCTGCGGCCATACGTGGCTCCATGTCCGCCTGCTGTTCCATAGTTCGCGGAGGAATGGAACTGCCGCGCGTTCGATCCACCCGGACCCCGTTCTCCGGCATAGGTGTGGTAGCTCGCGTTATGAATATTGTTCACATTGCGATTGTTGTAGTAGTGGCCATGGTTCCAGTAGCCGCCATAATATCCATGGCCCCAATAGCCACAGCCGTAATAAATGCCGCCGTAGAAGCCTACCGTGAGTCCCCAGTAGCCGGGGTACCAGCCATAATAGCCGCCAGTCCATCCCCAGTATCCAGGTGTCCACAACGCTCCAACATACGGCGGGTAGGTCCATACTCCTGAAACCCAATACCAACCGCCATCCCAGGCCCAGTATCCAGGAGTCCAGATGTAACCGTCCCCCGGCATCGGCGGCTGATCATAGGCGTCGATCGGGAAGGGAGGCGGTGCGGAATCAACTTCCTGCACAGCGGCCCGGCCAGCGTCCTGGCTGTCTGCCTGATCCTGGCTGTTCGCTTGATCAAGAGGAGGCGGAGGTGGAACGGCTCCGTTGTATTGTCCGTCGGACTGAGCCTGCGGCTGCGCTCCGCCGGGGCCGCCCTCGTAGGAAGGGCCATTGGGCGCATCATATCCCTGCGGTGCAGCCTGCCCGTTGTCATACGGCTGGCCGTTATAGTTTTGTTGGGCGTTATCCTGCTGCGGAGCCGCCTGGCTGTTGTCGTAGTATCCGTTGTCCTGCGCGAGGGCTGGAATCGCCGCGGTGGCGACCATAAAGCCGCCTGCAAGTACGGGAACCAAAACGGAACGAAGAGAACGCATATCGTTTCTCCCGACCTGCGCTCCCGGCTATCCACCAAATTCTGTGGCTTCAGAAGCGAAGAGTCTCGGAGAGCTTCAGAGGAGGCGACAGATCACGCCCATCCCTCACAACTCTCATCTCAATCTAACGGATTTCCAGCCAAAAAGTTGTGGTCTTTTCGACACATTTCACGCTGGTCGTCCGCTGCTTTCAGCACCTACTGATTGTGCTGTGTATTGGATGGCGTGCGCCATGGCCGGATTCGAATTTGGATGTCCCCGTTGACGAATTCGGCGGCTTGCGATCGGCTTTTCCACCACGGCCTCGCTGCTACAGTAGAGGCTGGGTTCCCATTCAGAGATGTTCATCCGCACGCAGCACGTACATTTCATAGGCATTGGCGGCATCGGCATGAGCGGAATCGCCGAGATTCTGCTGAACCTTGGCCACCGCGTCTCCGGATCTGACCTGAAACGTTCGCCAATTACTGACCGCTTGCTCAGCCTGGGCGCCACCATTTTTGAAGGCCATGCTGCCTCCAACATTGCCGGCGCGGATGTTGTCGTGACCACCTCCGCCCTCAGTTCGAAAAATCCTGAAGTCCTGGCGGCGCACGCCCAGTGCATTCCTGTAATCCAGCGCGCGGAAATGCTGGCGGAGCTGATGCGCTTGAAATACGGGGTCGCGATTGCAGGCATGCACGGCAAAACCACCACCACCTCCATGATTGCCGCAGTACTCGCTGCCGGAGGTTTAGATCCTACGGTCGTCGTCGGCGGGCGTGTGGAAACAATGGGATCGAGCGCGCGTCTGGGGCGTTCGCAGTATCTGGTTGCAGAGGCAGACGAGAGTGACCGCTCGTTTCTCAAACTCTCCCCGATTTTGGCCGTCGTCACCAACATCGACCGCGAACACATGGATTGCTACCGTGATATGGAGGATGTGGAGCGCGCATTCCTTGAATTCATGGATCGCGTTCCGTTTTATGGCGCGACTACAGCTTGTGTGGATGACCCGAAACTTGCGGCGCTGCTGCCGCGCGTGCGCCACACGGTTTTCACGTACGGTCTGGCTCCAGAAGCTGCCTTTCGTCTGGAGGTCATGCAAAATAAAGCAGGCGTCCAGCCGAGCCGCTTGTCGCAATTTCTGGTGCATCGCAAGGGCGAAGCGCTCGGTCCGTTCACGCTTTCCGTGCCCGGCCTGCATAACTTGAGAAATGCTACCGCAGCTGTCGCCATCGGGATTCAGCTGGGCGTCTCCGCGGAGCACATTGCCGCCGGGCTCGCGGATTTCGGCGGCGTCGAGCGCCGCTTTCAGCGCAAGGGAGAAGTGGGCGGCGTCACTGTGGTTGACGATTACGGGCACCACCCTACAGAAATTCGCGCCACGCTGGAAGCCGCCCGTCAATGCGGATTCAAGCGCATTCTGGTTTTGTTTCAGCCGCATCGTTACACCCGCACGCGCGACTTGCTGCATGAATTTCGCGATTGTTTTCAGGCTGCGGATGTTGTTCGTGTGGTCGATATTTACGCAGCCAGCGAAACGCCCATCCCCGGCGTCGACGCGCTTACGCTGGTCAAAGCGATGGACGGCGCGGACGTGCGCTATAGCCCTTCCTTTGAGGACGCTGTCGATCAAATTGTGCACATCGCCAAACCCGGCGATCTGGTACTGACCATGGGTGCGGGCAATATTCACCAGGCTGGGCCGATGGTGCTGGCCGCTCTTGCGCCGGCAAGCGCCAATGTTGCTTCCACGAAAAACCTATAAAATCCGGAAAAAACCGGAAGAAAACCGAAAAATAGTGTCGCACGAAATTGCAGGCGGGTTATAGTCGAATTGGCGACTCTCACGACCAGCTACGGCCGTGCCAAAAAACACAAGAAGCGACGGACGGACCGGGCTGCTCGAGGATGAGGAGGCTAGCCGCCTCTTTCGCTCAAAATTCAACGCGGAGATACCACACATTCCCAACCCTGTATTGGATGAGCCGATCACCCGGGAAGCAGAAACACAGTTTCTGCGCTCTCAGCGGCGCGTCCCGGTACGTCGCCGCGGCGGATCACGCTTCTTCTCTCGATTCGGGTTTGGCTCTCGCTGGATTCGCCTGCTCAGACTCTTCGTCGTCCTCGCCGTCTGCGGCCTGATTGCGATGGCTGGTCTCACCGTGAAGGCTTTCTTATTTCAGAACCGCCATTTCATTCTGCAATCGACGGAGGGCATCCAGGTTAGCGGCAATCGCGTCGTCACTCGATCTCAGGCAACAGCATTCTTCGAGCCCGATGTCAGCCACAGCATCTTTCGCATGCCGCTGGCCCATCGAAAAGCTCAGCTGGAAGGAATCAAGTGGGTGCGGTCGGCGACCGTGATGCGTCTCTGGCCCAATCAGATACGCGTCAACCTGGTGGAGCGCACGCCTGTCGCCTTTGCGCTCGACGGCTACACGGTGCGTCTGGTCGACGATCAGGGCATTCTGCTCGACTTGCCCGATGCCGCCTCGCAACACTATTCCTTTCCCGTGCTGACCGGCATCACCTCGGCCGACCCGTTGCCGATCCGCGCCGCCCGCATCGCCATGTACCTTCAATTTATTCACGCGCTCGACGCGCAAGGCGGACGCATTTCCTCCACTCTCAGCCAGGTGGATTTGTCCGATCCCGAAGACGTGCGCGCCATTTTTCTCGGTGCGGTTCGCCAGCCGCTCGTGCACTTTGGCGATTCAGATTATCTGGCGCGCTACCTGGCCTACCAAGCGCATTTGAGAGAGTGGCTGCAGCAATATCCCGCACTGCGATCGGTCGATATGCGCTACGGCAAGCAGGTGGTGCTCGATACCGGTTCCGTGCCAGACAGTTCGTCCGCGCCGCTGGATGACAGTACAGGCGCGACCGGGTTAGCGCCGGATTCCGGCACGACGGCGCGTTTCAGTGCAACGGTGTCGCCCGCAAGCAGCAACAATGCAACAAGCAGAAGCGTGACGCACACGGCAGCTTCAGCGCACAGCAGGTCCACGCATCACAACAGCACAACGCACAATGCGCACCATACACCCGAACGTGGGCACACGGTGAAACATCCGCTCATGCACGTGGTGTCTGGAATGTAGTTGCTGAAGATATTGGTTGCAATTCGGCGGCAGGTAAGGAGTAAGGAATGCCAGAACGAGAACAGAGACACATCGCGGTACTGGATGCAGGCAGCGCCAACGTGCGCTCTCTTTCCGCGGAAATCTCGGATGGCGCGGTTCGTTATCGCGGACACAGCACGGTTCAGGCGCGCGGCATGCGCCGCAGCATCATCGCCGATCTCGGTCCGGCCACTGAATCGTTCGATCACGCCTTCCAGGCAGTCGAAGAAGCAGCCGACACCCAGGTATCCACCGCCGCGGTCGGCATTGGCGGCTCCCGCGTTCGCGGCGTGACCAGTCGAGGGGGCATTCTGCTCGGCAGCCGCATGCGAGAGATTACCCGCGACGATGTGCGAGCCGCCGTCGAGCGCGCCCGTGAAGTGCATCTGCCGCCGGAGTATCGCGTGCTCCATCTTCTACCACAGGATTTTCTGGTCGACGAGCAGGAAGGAATTCTCGATCCGGTCGGCATGGTGGGCAGCACGCTGGAAGTGAATCTCCACATCGTGATGGCTCCGGCCAGCACCATGCAGAACGTTGTTACCTGCGCCAACAAGGCCGGCATCGAAGTTTCTGACACCATCTTTGAAGCCATCGCAGCGGCAGAAGCCGTGCTCACCTCTGATGAACGCGAGCTAGGCGTGTGCGTGCTCGACATCGGCGCCGCATCGACGGAAGTTGCGGTGCTGTTTGAAGGCGCTGTGGTGCACACCGATTCTTTGCCGATTGGCGGCGCGCATTTCACCAATGATCTGGCGGTCGTGTTGCGCGTGCCGCTGCCGGAAGCTGAACGCCTGAAGATTCAATACGGTCACACTGTTGTCACCGCAATTCCACAAACGAATGAGATCATGATCCAGGCGCCGGAAGCGGGCAGCGGGCAATATCGGCAGGTTCCGCAGCGCCATTTGAGCGAAATTCTCGAGCCCCGCGCGCGCGAGTTATTCCAGATGTTGCGGAATAGTCTGCGCCAGGGCGGCGTGTTGGAAGCCGCGGGATCCGGCTGTGTTCTGACCGGCGGCGGCGCGAAATTGCCAGGGATGGCCGAACACGTCGAAAATATGTTGCGTACCTCTGCCAGGATTGGATTGCCGGTTCCGCTGTCGCGCATGCCGGAAGATTTAATCGATCCCGAGTACTCAACCTTGATTGGACTTTTGTTGTATACCCATCGCGTTCGGGAGCAGCGATCCGCGGATGAAGTTGGAATGGGAGCCAAATTGCGGGCCATTTTTGCCGGCAGTATTTAACCATCGGATCGCAGCGTAGAAATGCGACGAGACAGAATTGCGGCAGCAGCGAACTGGAATCGATAACGGAACTGGGACCAAGCAAACCAAGAGGGATTTTCAGATATGAGCGATATCAGAGTGCAAGAGAATGGGCACATCGCCATCGACGATGGCCTGCGGATTCAATACCAGGATGAAGTGCCGCGCGGCGCGAAAATCAAAGTCATCGGCGTCGGCGGTGGCGGCGGCAATGCCGTCAACCGCATGATTGAAGCCCACGTTGAAGGCGTGGAGTTCATCGTTGCCAATACGGATGCGCAGGCACTGCGTTCCTCGAAGGCGCCGGTGAAATTGCAGCTGGGAATGAAGCTGACCAGCGGCCTGGGTGCGGGCGCCAATCCCGATGTGGGCCGGCGTGCCGCGATAGAAGATTCAGAAAAAATTATCGAAGCGCTGGAAGGCGCCGATATGGTCTTCGTGACCGCAGGTTTGGGCGGCGGCACGGGAACTGGTGCTGCTCCCGTGATTGCATCTCTCGCCAGCGAGATGGGTGCGCTCACGGTCGCCGTGGTCACGCGGCCGTTTGCATTTGAGGGCAAGCGCCGTTTACTGCAGGCGGATCATGGCGTAGCAGAGCTACTCGACAGCGTGGACACGATGATCGTGATTCCGAATGAACGCCTGCTCGCGGTTGCCAAGGATGCGGGCTTTTTTGAGTCGTTCCGCATCGCCGATGATGTGTTGCGCCAGGGTGTGCAGGGAATTTCTGACATCATCACGATTCCCGGCATCATCAATCGCGATTTTGCCGATGTAAAGACGACGATGTCCGGAATGGGGTACGCAGTGATGGGAACAGCGATGCGCGGCGGACCGAATCGCGCCAATGAAGCGGCCAACGCGGCCATGTCTTCGCCGTTGCTGGAAGAAGGCGCGATTGACGGTGCGCGCGGCATTCTCATCAACATCAGCGGCTCCAGTTCTCTGAAGCTGAGTGAAGTCAATGAGGCCTCGACCATCATTCAAAGTTCCGCACACGAGGACGCGAACATCATCTTCGGCGCAGTGCTTGATGAATCGCTTGGCGATGAAATCAAAATCACCGTGATTGCGACCGGCTTCCGCCCCGATCTGCCCTCGCGCGGAGCGCACCTGACCCAGGCGCAACATGCGACGGCTCGCACAGGCGCGCAGCTGCCCAACGGAGTTCCGGCAGGCGCGTACAGCAATCGTCCGGTGGCGTCGCCGAAATTTGCCAGCGAAATTGCAGAAGAGCAGGCACAACTGGCGGCCGCTTCCAGTCGTCCAACAACAGGGGCGACCACGACTGCCCATGCGGCGAAACCCGCGGAAGCACCGGTGCGAACTACACACCCGCATGAAGAGGCAAGCTCGGCATCTCCGGCGTCATCACAGCAAGTGCATGTGGCAGAGCGGCCGGCAGCACCCGTCCCGCCTGCGCGTTTGGCAGAGATGGAAGATCAGCAGTTGGATGTACCCGCCTATCTCCGTCGCAATGATCTGTAAGGTGTGACGGACAGCACGAGGAGGGTCGGCTCGATATGGCACGATAGAGGTCTGGAACGATTGTCATCGTCGGGACGGCCTCGCAATTTTCGCGTAGTTTCGCACGATCCAAACTGCGTAGGCATCAGGAATGAGGCACTTGGCCCGCATGTATCCAGCGGGGTACTCGGCAAAAGAAATTGGCCGCATTTTGACCATTTCTGCAATGATTGAAGTCTCAATACCATGACGAAGGTGCAGTCCAAATGAAGTTGCGTCTCTTTCTCCCCCGCCTTCTCTTTCTGTCCTTGTTGGCTGCGTTCGTGGCCATGGGCACACGCTCAGTTGCGCTCGCTGCAACGATTGACGCGCCTCGTGTGAACGTTCACAAGAAACCGCGTCACCTTCGTACGACACACGCCACGCATCACAGGACGGCGTATCGCCGCGCCGTACACTCTTCCGCGACAGTTCGTCGCGCATCGTATTCCTACCACCGGCGGCATCACTATCGCCATCGTTACTATGAGCGCTTCACGGCCAGCTCCTACGCCCAGGACCAGACTGCGGGCGACATCACGGCTGGTGAAGATCCCGTCGTGCGTCAGGCCGCCATCTCCGCCCTGGGAGATATGAACGGCACGGTCGTCGTAATTGATCCCAACAATGGCCGCATTCTTGCCATGGTGAATCACCGCCTGGCGCTTTCCAGCGGCGCGGAACCCTGCTCGACCATCAAGCTATCCGTCGCTCTGGCTGCGCTGGAAGAAGGCATCATCACCGCCGATACTCCCGTCGATCTGGGCGGGCACTATCACATGACGCTGACGGATGCGCTGGCGCACTCGAATAATCTCTACTTTGAAACTGTTGGTCGGCGTCTTGGATTTGCGCGTGTCAAGTATTACGCGAACATGTTTGGGTTGGGAGAACTGGCAGGCTACAACATTCCCGGCGAGCAGCTTGGCGTCTATCCCTCTCACGTTCTGCCTGAAAGCGAGGGTGGAGTGGGCCGCATGTGCTCCTTCGGCGAAAGCGTTTCGGTGACGCCGCTGCAATTGGGCGCGCTCATCTCCGCCATCGCCAATGGAGGCACGCTGTATTATTTGCAGCATCCGGAAACTCCGGCTGAAGTGGCGAACTTTCATCCCATGGTGAAGCGCGAACTCAACATCGGACCGCTGCTTCCGGCGATGAGCACCGGCATGACGGACGTGGTCAAGTTTGGGACCGGGCGGACGGTGCTCGCCAACTTTAAGGAATTTCCAGTGCTCGGAAAGACCGGCACCTGTTCTGACAATGGAACGCGATTCGGATGGTTCGGTTCATACGCCGATACACCCTACGGAAAATTGGTAGCGGTGTTTTTCCTTGAAGGTGGCCGCCCAACCTATGGTCCTAAGGCCGCGGAATTGGCGGGCATCTTCTACCACAATCTGGAAGAGCAGAATTATTACGCCACCATGGCTCCCACGCAGCCGAAGGCCGAAGAGTCGTCGCTCACCACGCAACGCTAAGCTTGAACAAGCTAGACCCCGGACTTCAATCCGGGGGATGGGAAGTTGGCGTAATCCGCTTTCGGGCGCTGAGGTTCGTCGCGAAGGTTGACGTTAGTGCGTCCGCTCCACCAGGTAGAGAGCGACCGCTTTCAGCGGGTCCGCAGCTGCGCCAAACTCCTCCAGCTCCTTGAATGCTGCATCGATCAGTCCGCGCGCATCTTTCAGCGATCGATCCACTCCATAAACAGCCGGCCAGGTAGCCTTCACGGTCGCCGTATCTTTGCCAGCGGTCTTACCCAGATGTTCAGAGCTTTCGGTCACGTCCAGCACATCATCGATGATCTGAAACGCCAATCCCGCATGTTGCCCGAAGACGCGCAGATGTTCGACCGCTTTGGCATCACCGCCGGCGTAGATACCTCCGGTCACGGCGCTGGTGGTAATCAGCGCGCCCGTCTTCGCCTTGTGAATGGCTGACACCAATTCCGCGGTCGGTGTCAGGTGTTCGCTCTCCAGGTCCATCACCTGGCCGCCGATCATGCCATCTACGGTGCCTGTGGCACGAGAAACTTCTCCCAGAATGGCAACCGTCGCCGCCGCCGGACAACGCAGTCCCGCCAGCGTTTGATAGGCCTGCGTCTGCAGCGCATCCCCGCATAAAATCGCAATCGCTTCGCCGAACACCACATGGCACGTCGGCTTTCCGCGGCGCAAATCATCATTGTCGAGCGCTGGCAGATCGTCGTGCACCAGCGAGTAGGTATGCAGCATTTCCAGCGCCGCCGCCAGATCTTCAATACCGGCCGGTAGTTTGCCGTGAGCGGAAAAAATCCGCGCCGATTCCATGCACAACACCGGACGCAGTCGTTTTCCGCCCGCGAACGTGCTATGACGCATCGCTCGGTGGATGGAAGAGGGAAGTGTATCAGCGGGGGGAAGCAGGCGTTCCAGGGCGTGGTCCGTCAACTCCGCACCGGAGTGCAAGATTGCTTGAACATCGGGAGACATGGCTTCCATCCTACCGAAGGTTGCGCGTCAAGAGTAGTGCCGGCAACGCGAGCGCGCCAGATTGCGTCGCTCTCCCGCTATGGAACCAGCGTCAGCGTGTGCGTCGCAGCCGCAGCCACAGCGGCTTGGCTGAATGGCAACACGAATGTTTTCCCGGCATACCAATACGGCCACTGGTCCATATAATTCGGGCTCAGCGGATTTCCGGATTGCCCAATCACAAGGTTCAACGTGGATTTGTCGAGATCGGACAGGTCGACCGTCAGCCGCTCCGAAGGTCCAAAGCTGCGCGACACCTGCTTCACCGTCGTTCCATCGCCAGACTGCGGCTGCACTCCCGTGCCGGTCCATGCCCGCATCCACGGAATCCCGCTATATAACGGATGTTCCACTTCCACCGGATGCGCCTTGCCATATTGCCAGTGCTTCAAATCCATCGGTGCATGCAGTGCGGTCATTCCGCTATCCACGGCCGCCGCCAGAAATTCATTCCAGTTGCTGTATTGTTTCGGAAGCCAGCGGCGCGATTGTCCGGTGACAATTTGCTCCTGCACAAACGACGATGATGCCCATTCATACAACTTCCAATCGTCGCCCAGCCGTGGCTTCAAAATCATCGGCCATAACGCATCGCGCGTCGCGTCCACAATTGTCGCCGCCACGGACGGAATCGTCACATTGCCGTCCCAGGTGCGCATCAAGTTTGCCGCCTCGCGCAACCTGTGGCTCGGATGCGCCGCATGATCGATGGCGTAAGTAAATCGCTGCGCCAGTTCCTGGTCGAGCGTGGAATAGACATCGTTCTGCAACGCCAGCATGTCAGCTGCAGATAACTTTGGTTTGCTGGCCAGCACTTTCCAAATGCGCTCATTGCGATAGGGCGGTCCCCAGTCGAGTGTCACCGGGGTCGGATATCCATCCGGCGTTACACGGGAGTTTGCTGTCGCCAGAATTCCGCCGGGCGGGTTGTAGACCGATGGCAACTGATCGAACGGAATATATCCCTGCCATTCATGATTCGCGTCCGTAATAGGAACGCCGGTCAACCCGTGCGGCCGCATCGGAATTTTTCCCGCCGCCTGATAGCCGATGTTGCCTTGCGTGTCGGCATAGACCACGTTCTCCGGCGGTCCGCCCAGGTTCGACAAAGCGGCGCGAAACTGGTCCCAGCTCTGCGCGCTGTCCAACTGATAAAACGGCAACGTCACGGCGGCAGGATCGTACGCGGTCCACCGCAGCGTCAGCGTCCTCTTCT
>Ga0335075_10001796_pt1 | contig 35003 bp, 18 predicted proteins | sample Lox_Sample_24_FD_206723 | JGI IMG/M metagenome (GOLD analysis project Ga0335075, IMG submission 206723) | Soil microbial communities from Loxahatchee National Wildlife Refuge, Florida, United States - Lox_Sample_2.4 | ecosystem: Environmental > Terrestrial > Soil > Wetlands | place: USA...
GTGGGCGCGGCGGCCGGATCTCCCTGGCTGCTCGCCGGAATCTGTCTGCACGTAACGGCGCTGGCTCTCTGGGTCATGGGACTGCGGCAGGTGGAGCTCTCCGTCGCCTATCCCTTCATCGCCCTCGGCCTCGTGCTGGTGACGCTGCTTTCCTGGAGAGTGCTCGGCGAGCCGCTGGCGGCGACGCATTGGGTTGGGATGGGGCTGATCACCGCCGGCGTGCTGGTGGTCGCGGCACACTGAGGGGAGGACATATCCCGATGCGCAATCTGCTTCATCGCGTTGCCTGTGGCGCGGGTCGCCGTCTGGTCCGAGCCGCCGCGCGCAACAGTTGGTGTCAGCTCCGTGCCTGGGAGCTGGTCACGGGACGAGTGGCGGGCCGGGAGGCGGCCATTGGAGAGTATGAGGATCTGCTGGCATATTGCGCCGCGCACGCGGGCTCGTCTTCGGCGCAACTCTGCCAGGATCTGTGGGTTCTGTGGGAAACGGGCGGCAAGCGGCAAGGCTTTTTCGTCGAGTTCGGTGCCACGGACGGCCGCGAGAAAAGCAATACCTACCTCCTCGAGGAGGAGCATGGCTGGAACGGAATACTGGCGGAGCCCTTCAGCCGTTGGCACGCGGAGCTTGCGGCGAACCGTCGTGCACGGATCGACCATCGCTGCGTGTGGAAGGAATCCGGCCTGCAGCTTCAGTTCGTCGTCACTCCTGACATGCCCGAGTACGGAGGCGTCGAGGCGCGCGCATTTGCCGATATTCATGGCGCCATGCGTGCGCAATCCAGCGAACGGGTCCTCGTCCAAACCGTTACCCTCGGCGATCTGCTCCGCGAGCACCATGCTCCCGCGCATGTCGATTACCTTTCGGTGGATACGGAGGGCAGCGAGCTGGACATCCTGCAGGCGTTCGACTTCGGCGGTCATCGCGTCGATCTCATTTCGGTGGAGCACTCCTTTGACGAGGCAAAGCGTCAGGCGATCCGGGAGCTTCTCCAAGGTCACGATTATGTCCAGCGCTTCCAGAGGTTTTCCTGGTGGGACGACTGGTATGCCAGACGCGACTTCCTCGAAGCCAGGCAGGCGACCCGATCGGCCGGTCGCGGCGGTGTCACCGTGCTGAAAAGATCGAGCGGATAATATCGGGTAGAGCCGTGAGCGCCGGCACGACGGGCGCCTCCACCTGGGTTGCAAGATGTTCACCATTCCCGCCCCTTCCGGGGGAGCCGTACACATCCCCGAGTCCGCCCGCGAGGATCGCGAGTACTTCAACGCATTCGACGCCGCCGCGAAGCAATACCTCGCGACGGAAGGTTACGTGGTGGTGCGCAGGCTGGTCGATCCGCAGGTGTGCGCCGAGATCCGCGAGGCTTTCGAGCTCGAGGTCAAGAGCTACAAGGGATTCCTTTACCGGCAGACGACGGCGCGCGCGGAGCGGAACCGCTTCAACGCGCTCGGTCACGTCATGAACCCGCTCCTCAACCTCCAGGACCTGGACCCGGAGCGCTTCTCGCGCCTGCGGGAGCGCAGCCTCAAGGCGTTCACGGCGGCCGCGGTCACAGCTGCGCTGCACGAGCAGTTCGGCGATGACCCGAAGCTCGTGCAGACCATGTATTTCGAGGGCAATTCCGCGACCTGGGCGCACCAGGACACGTATTACCTCGACAGCGAGCAGGTCGGATCGATGGTTGCGGCCTGGTTCGCCCTCGAGGACATCCATCCGGGCGCCGGCCGCTTCTTCGTCTACCCGCGCAGCCACCTCATCGACGTGCGCAAGAACGGCGGCGATTTCGACATTGCCTTCCACCACGAGCGGTACAAGGCCCTGATCGTGGAGATCATCAGGCGTAACGGCCTGGAGTTGCGCGCGCCGGCGCTGGAGGCGGGGGATGTCCTATTCTGGAACGCAAAGACCGTTCACGGCTCATTGGGCACCCTGCAGACGCAGCGGACCCGGCAGTCGCTGACGGCGCACTACATCCCGAAGTCGCATCGCTTCCTGCAGCTGCAGAGCCGTTTCAAGCCGCTGCGCCTGCACGAGCACAACGGCATCCAGGTGCATTGCCCGAAGAGCCAGGCGCTCCTCAAGAATCGCATGACGCTCTTCGTCGAGTCCCACTTTCCGGGGCCGTTCTATTTCGCCAAGCGGCTGGCGGTCAAGGCCGCGACCCGGTGACGATCAGCCCTCGCGCGCCAGAGGCGTCTCAGAACTCATAGCGGAACGCTGCGATGTCCTCGGCGTATATCTCCGCGACCATCGCGCGCGTCGCGTCGTTGTAGTAACTCTGATACGGCCGATGATGCGACCGCATGCGCAGCGGCAGGTCGGCCTCGATGCCGATCTTCTGCCGGATGCGCTCCCAGTCCGCGGCCAGAGTCTCGTGACGGGCGATATAGTCCACCAACGGCCTGCGGTCGCGGTCCACCAGGAAGTGCAGCTGCGGCCGCAGATGCGCACCGACGCGCAGCGGCCGGCGCATGGCTCGCGCGCCGATGAACATGCCGTGCAGCTGCTTCACCGAGGTGTCGAATTCACCGTCGGTCAGCTCGACGCCCTTAGCCCACTTCTGGTCCAGCCACGCGAACACCGAAACCAGCCGGTCCCACGGATTGCGCACGATCGAGAATTTGAAGTACCGGTCGAAGATCCCATCGTGCTGCAGGACGTGCTTCAGGTCGGCCGCCGTCATGTGCTGCAGGTCCTGGCCGTAGAGATGCTCGCGATCGATGGTTTGATTGAAATACGGCCGCATGCCGATGTCGACTTTGTCGCCGTGCATTCCCATTACGGATTCCACCGACGTGCCGGCGGTTTTTGGGATGTGCACGAAGATGGTGCGATGAACGTGGGAGATGGGCATGGCTGCTCAAGATGCGCGCCGCAGATCTCGGAGCGATCGCACGTCGAATTCGTGCTGCCGCCAATCCGGCCGGATGAAGAGCCATCCGAGGCGCGCGAACTCGGCTAGCTTCGCATTGGGCTCCTTGGGGGTCAGCGGATGGGATACGAAGGGGATTTCCGCCAACGGCAGCGGCACACGCTGGAAAAGGTGATGCGGAAGCAGCGAGACGCGCAGGCCGTCGGGCGTATGGCCGACGATCGGGGACTTCGAGCACAGAAAGCGCCGTGGCCCCCCCGCCTCGATGTAGTAGGTATCGGGCGGCTTCGTACGCCACGTGATCCGGCGGTCGGCGAGCAGGCGATTCAGGCTCACCTGGTCATCGCGGGTCATCGCCACGTCGGACAATAGGTCCGCGATCAGCTGTTGGCTCGCTGCGCTGCTACGGAGCAGGAACAATCCACAACACAAAACGAAGCCGAATCGCTCGTGGACGTCGTGCGGCCAGACCGTGCCCTGTGAAGCGATGAGGTCGACGTCGGTGGCCCCCAAGTGGGCGTGGCGCGGATCACGCAGCCAGATGGCGTCTACATCGGAATGAATGAAATCGATGCCTGCTGCGCAGAGCGCCGCGAACACACGAACCCGCTCCACCCATAAATCACCGAGATCGCCGTTCAGCTCGCACAGCACACATGGAATGTCGTGAGCCGTCAGAAGCTGGTGCAGATCGCGATCCAGCGCCATCACGAGGTAGTTGTCGATCCGCTGCAGCGCAAGGGCAACCAGCCAATTCATCAGCACGTCCGTGTAACGTGAGTCCGCGAAAGCGATGATGACGGGGTGCCCGCTCGCGCGCTCCCGGGCGGCGGCAATCAGCATCTCGTACTTCGCTGAGACAGCGGTCATTGCCGGCGGAATGATGTTGTCCATGCTGGCAATATGTGCCGGCGCCGCCGCCGATGCAAGCGAGCTCCCGGAAGCTTCCCGAGTAAAAACGCGCGCTTGCGGCCGCTGTCATGGAATTGTCACCTGACGGCAATAACGTGGGCGGCTGGCGTATTCCTCAAGATCATAAAGTCGCCCGTGAGCACCCCGTCTCCCTCCGCAGATCGCCCGATCGAAGGCGAGCTCGACGTCGCCACCAACCGCGCGGACCGGAAGTATTCACGCCGGGAGCAGTGTCTGCGCGCCGCGTGGGAGTTCGGCCGCTGGCTCGTACGCCTCAGCCCCCATCCCTGTCACGCGTGGCGGCGCGGAGTACTGCGTCTCTTCGGCGCGAAGGTCGGCAAGCAGGCGCGGGTCGCCGCGTCCGCGCGCATCCTCATGCCGTGGAACGTCGAAATCGGCGAGTGGGCGGCCGTCGGTCCGGAAGTCTTCGTCTATAGCCTGGGGAAGGTCCGGATCGGCCGGCGCGCCACCGTTTCCTATCGCACTCACATTTGCGCGGGCAGCCACGACTTTACGGATCCGACGCTGCCGCTGATCAAGCCGCCCGTCACCATCTGTGATGACGCCTGGATAGGGACCGAGGCCTTCATCGGTCCGGGCATCACAGTCGGCGCCGGCGCCATGGTCGGCGCGCGCGCCGTGGTGGTCAAAGACGTTGAGCCGCGCACGCTCGTGGCAGGTCACCCGGCTCGGGTCATCGGTGAGCGTCCGACGATGCGTCGCAAAGACCCGTCTTGAGCCCAACATGTCAATCTCCGTCCTGATCCTGACCCTAGATGAAGAGGTGAACCTCGGCGGCTGCCTCGATTCGGTGGCCTGGAGCGACGACGTCGTGGTGCTCGACTCCTTCAGCCGCGACGCCACCCCGGAGATTGCACGCGCGCGCGGCGCGAGGCTCTTCCAGCGGCGGTTCGACAACTACGCGAGCCAGCGGAACTTCGGACTGCGCGAGATCAGCTTCCGCCATCCCTGGGTGCTGATGCTCGATGCCGACGAGCGTGTGCCCGCGGACCTGCGGGAAGAGATGCTGCGCGCCGTGCGCGACGCGCCGGAAGCGGCCGCGATGTTCCGGGTCCGCCGCAGGGATTATCTCTTCGGCCGCTGGATTCGCCGCGCCAGCGGCTATCCGACCTGGTTCGGGCGGCTGCTGCGCGTCGGTCGCGCCTGGGTGGAGCGTCCTTACAACGAGGAATTCCATGCCGAGGGAGAGGCCAGCAATCTCTCCGGGCATCTCGACCATTTCCCCTTCAACAAGGGGTTCGCCGCCTGGATCGCCAAGCACGACCGTTACTCCACCATGGAGGCGGCGCTGCGCGCCGGCAACCCCGAATATGACATCGTGTGGCGCGATCTCTTCGCCGCCGACCCACTGCGCCGGCGCCAGGCTCAGAAGGCGTGGCTCTACAGCATGCCGGCGAGGCCTCTGGTCGTATTCGCGGGACTCTATTTCATCAAGGGAGGAATGCTCGAGGGCCGCGCCGGGCTGACCTTCAGCCTGCTGCGGGCGTGGTACGAGTATTTCATCGACTGCAAGGCGCTCGAGCTGCGGCGCCGTGCGGCGGGATTGCCGGTGTAGGTGCCGGGATGGCGCTGCTCCTGGCCTCGCTGATCGCGCTCTCCATCACGACGGCTTGCATGCCGGGGCTGCAGCGTTGGGCTTTGCGCGTCGGGCTGACGGATCGGCCCGGTGCACGAAAAGTGCACACGGCGCCCGTCCCGCGAGTGGGCGGGATCGCGATGGCCTTAGGTATCCTCATCCCCATCGTGATGGCGGTGCGGCTGGATGCGACCATGGTCGGATTCCTGGCCGGGGTGCTGGTGCTGCTCGCCTTCGGCATTTGGGACGATCGTGCCGACCTCGACTATCGCCTCAAGTTTCTCGGCCAGTTTCTCGCGGTCGCGCTCTGCATCTCGGTCGCCCACGTGCGCATCGCGGAGATCACCCTCGACCATCCGATCGAGCTGCCGCAGGCCGTCTCGTCGCTGCTGACTTTCGGCTTCCTGGTGGGCGTGACCAACGCCATGAACCTCGCCGACGGGCTCGACGGTCTGGCCGGCGGGCTCGCTCTCCTTTGCCTGTGCGCCATCGCGGTCTTCGGCGCGATCTGCGGCAACCGGGAGGTCATGGCCGTGGCGCTGATCGAGTCGGGGGCGATCCTCGGCTTCCTGCGCTTCAACACCCACCCGGCGCAGGTGTTCATGGGCGACGGCGGCAGCCAGGTGCTCGGATTCTCGATCGGTGTGCTGTCGATCCTCGCCACCCAGGGGGACCGGTCCGCTCTGAGCGCCGCGCTTCCGTTGCTGCTGCTCGGACTCCCGATCCTCGATACCGTGGCGGTCATGATGCGCCGGGCGCTCGCCGGACGCTCGCCGTTCTCCAGCGACCGCAGCCATCTGCACCACCGCCTGCTCGACCTCGGGTTCGCCCATCACGAGGCGGTGGTGTTGATCTATTGCGTGCAGCTCGGGCTCTTCCTGCTCGCGTACTATCTGCGGTTCGAGTCGGACGTCCTGATTCTGGGCGCCTTTGCAGTGTTTTCGATCGCCTTGCTCGGGACGCTGGCGCTCGCCACCCGCCGGCACTGGCACGTGCATCCCGGCAGGGCGATTCCGGTCGCGAGTGCCCTGATCGCGAGGTTGCGCCAGCCTGCATCCGCGCGGGTCATCTCCCAGGGCGCGGCCTGGCTCATAGGGTGCGGGTTCGTCGCCTACGCGGCCATGGTGATCGTGGCTCGCCGGCACGTCGCGGGGGACATCAGCGTCCTCAGCGCGTCGATGCTGCTCCTCGTCGTTGGATTGGGCTACTTCGGGGTCTTCAGCTCCCTCAGCTGGCTCGAGCGCCTTGCCGCGTATGTCGGGGTGATCATGCTCGTCTACCTCGACCAGACCGCGCTCGCGAAGACGCCGATTTTGACCTCCCTCACCTGGGGCGCGGTCATGCTCACCGCCGCAGGGGCTCTGGTCCGGGTGCTGCTGTCCCAGACCCGCCGGTTCGAGGTGACCGCCCTCGATGTGTTGGTCGCTTTCATCGCGCTGGTAGTGCCCAACCTGCCGGGCTTCGTGTCCCTGCCGCCCGACCTGCCGGGCGGAATCCTGAAGGCCGTCGTGTTGCTCTACGTCGTGGAGATGACGGAAGGGGCGGGCACGCAGCGCCTGGTGCCGCGGACGCTTCTTGCCATGCTGCTGGCGGCCGTGACGCTGCGCGGCCTGATGCCCCTGGTGCCCTAGGGCCGGTGTCACGCTGACGTCATCTGCCAGGCATACAGTCGCATTTCTTCCCGCTGGGGATCGATAACAAACTTTGAGCCTGGCGCATGTTTCGCGGGTGTGGATTCCGGTTGCGGATGCCGGTCGGACTGGTTGTCGCCGCGCTCCTGGTGGGCGCGTGCAGCAGCGCACAGGTGCGCTATCAGGACTACCTCCGGCGCGGAGAGCGGTTTCTCGCGCAGGGTAATCTCCCCGCCGCGGGCGTCGAGTTGCGCAACGCCCTGCAGATCGAGCCGAAATCCGCTGCCGCGCTCTATGACCTCGGGCGGGTCTTCGAGGGGCAGGGGGACTTCCGCCGCGCGGCCGGATTCTTCCAGTCGGCCATCGATGCGCGGCCGGACGATACCCCGGCCCGCGCCGACCTGGGCACGATCTACTGTATCGCCGGCGCCCCGCGTCAGGCGCTTGCGATCATCTCGCTGGCGCTCGCCAAGCACCCCGACGATCCTGACCTCCTGACGGTTCGGGGCGCCGCCGAGCGCGGCCTGGCGGAATACGGGCCGGCCATGGCCGATGCCGGGCGCGCGGTGCAGCTGGCGCCCAATAACGAGAATGCCGTCGCTTTGCTGGCGATCCTCGACAAGCAGGAAGGGCACCTCGACCGCGCTCTGGCGCTGGTGAATCAGGCCGTCGAGCGGTCTCCCGGTTCCGTCAACCTGCGCAAGCTGCTCGCCAGCCTCTACGTCGCATCGGGCCAGCCCGTACCGGCGGAGGCGCAAATGAGCGCGCTCATCGCTCTGCGCCCGCGTGATCTCGCGCTGCGCATGGGGCTGGCGAATCTCTATTTGAAGGCGGGCAATCCCGACGCGGCGCAACGTGCGCTGGAAGCGGCCGTCAAGGCATCCCCGACGGACGACAACGCCAAACTGGCGCTGGCCGAATTCGTGGCCGCCAGCCGCTCGCCTGCCGAAGGGCGGCAGATCCTGCTCGGGTATCTGGCACAGAAGCCCGACGATGACACGCTGGGCTTTGGACTCGCCACGCTGCAGCAGCGCGCGGGATTCCCGGCCGACGCGATCGCCACCTATCAGGAGATCATCCGCCGCGACGGCCCCGGCGCCAAGACTGCCGCGGCCCGGGACCGGATCGCGGGCATCGAGGCCGCCCAGGGCCAGTACCCCGCGGCTCTGCGGACTCTCGGGCAGGTCCTCGCGGTCAGCCCGACGGACGACGACGCTCTCACCCTGCGCGGTGAGATCGCGCTGCGCCAACACGATCCCGCGACTGCCATAGAGGACCTGCGCACCGTGCTGCGGGACGAGCCGGATTCACTCCCGCTCGTGCGTCTGTTGACGCGTGCCTATGAGGCAAAGGGGGACATGGCGCTGGCCGAGGCCACCCTGCGCTCCGCGATGAGCGCGCACGCAACTGACGTCCCCACGAGCCTCGATCTCGCGTCGCTCCTCGTGCAAACACGGCGTCTGGACCAGGCGGCCGCCGTCCTCAAGGCGACGGCGCTGCAGGCGCCTGCCGATCCGCGCCCGCTCATTGCGCTGGCGGAGCTCGATGCGAGCCGCGGCGACTCGCAGAGCGCGCTCGCGGCTTACGATGCGGCGTTGAAGCTGGCTCCGGCGGTGCCGGAACTGACCGTGGAAGCAGCCGCTTTCGATGAGAAGGAGGGCCGCATCGGCGAGGCGATCGAGCACTACCAGACGCTATACAAGGCCTCGTCCGCTTCGTCGCTCGCCCGTGAGCTCGCCGCCAACAACCTCGCCATGCTGCTGGTGACCTACCGGAAGGATCACGCCAGCCTCGATGAGGCCCGCGAGCTCACCTCGAGTTTCGCGACCTCGCGGATCGCTTCCCTGATCGATACCTACGGCTGGGTCTGCTACCGGACCGCCGACTACAGCAGGGCCCTGCAGGCGCTGCAGCGCGCCGCCGGCCAGGCGCCGCAATCACAGATCATCCGCTTCCATCTGGGCATGACCGAGCTCGCGCTCGGCGAGCGCGCGCGCGCCCGGGAGGACCTGGAAGCGGCGCTCGCCGGGTCGGCGAGCTTCACAGGCGCGGCCGAAGCCCGCGCAACACTCGCGAGCCTGAAGCTGCCGCGGCGATCCGGCTGACCTAACTGGGGAAACACATGAGACCATACCAAGGCGCACGCTGGTTGCGCGCCATCCAAAGCCTTCTGCCGGCCATTCTGGCGCTCGCCGCGTGCAGCGGCGCGCTCGCGCAGACGTCGCTGGCGACAACGACGCACACCGTGGTGGGCCAGGGCCAACCGCCCGCCGTGGAGCACACATTCACGATCACGAATGCCGGCAGCTATACGCTCACGCTGACGGATCTCGGCGCCAAGCTGTCCAGCCCGCTGACACCGGCGCCGCTCGCCTCGGTGGCCATGGCGCTGACGGAAGGGGCCAGCCTCGTCGGCGTGCCGGTGACCGCGGCGGGCACTCCGATCGCATTCACGGCAACCGCGAACGCGAGCTATACGGTCCATGTCGTGGGCGTGCCCGGCACGCAGCCGGGCTCCGGGCCGATCGAGGAGGACGTCACCGACTCCAAAGGCAACAGCGTTTTCAGCTCGATCGATACCCTGTCGCCGGCGACGCCGCAGCAGCCGAGCCAGCTGGGGATCCTTGCCGACAGCGTCACCATCCAGAGCAGCGGCACCTACACGGTTGCCCTCACGGACCTCGCGTTCCCGGTCGGCCTGCAGGCCGCGGCGCTGCTCCTGATCGACAACACGACGAACAACACGGTCATACTGCCGAGCCCGGGCTCGAATTCGGTCACGCTGAGCTCCACCGACTCCTATCAGATCATCGCCTATGGAATCGAGGCGACAGGCGCGGTCGGCGGGCTCTTCGGCGTCTCGTTCACGCCGGCGAGCGGCCCGGCGATCTACTCCAAGCTGGTTCCGGTCGGCTCCGTGTCGTTGCTCCAGACCTCCGTCTCCGGCAAGGCGGAAAGCTCGTTCTCACTGACCGCCAACGGCGCCATTCTCTCGCTCAATGATCTGTCCTTCCCGACGGTGCCGCTGTCGCAGGTCGCTGCCATAGTCGTGGACGCGACGACCCAGACGACGCCGATGGGAGCCGTTGTGACGGCTACCGGCACGACGAGCTTCACTCCCGCGAGCGCCTCGGATTCCTATCAGGTGTACGCGTACGCCATTCCGGATGGGACGGCCCAGGACGGCAGTTACGCCGTCTCCGTCCAGCAGGGGACGGCGTTTCCGTTTCTCGAGGCTCAGGCCGTCAGCTCATCGGCCGCCATTCAGCCCTTCAGCTTCGACACCAGCGCCTCCGCAGCGGGGTCCTACGTCTTCACGCTGACGGACTTCAAATTTCCGGCAACGCTGACGTCCGACTCTCTGATCGCGGTGCAGAACGGACAGCTGGTGAAGGCCATCAGTGCGGCCGGTAATTTCACCGCGACCCTGGCCAAGGGACCCGCGTCACTGCTGGCCTTCGGTGCGGCGAGCTCCTCGGGCGGCCTGATGGGGGTGGATCTCAGCCCCGCGGGCGGCGGCGGCGCGGTATTCGATGTCACCGAGGGGATCGGTACCGGATTCAGCGCCACATCGTTCACCGCCACGAGCGCACAATCCGTGCAGGCGAACGTCGCGGACCTGAAGTTCCCCACCGCGCTCGCCAACCTCGATCTCGCGGTCACCAGCGGCACGGCCATGGTCGGCTCGATCAGTTCCGCGGGCAGCTCGGGGAGCTTCCCCTTCCAGACCACCAACAATACGACTTACACCGTCAACGTTCTCGCGCAGCCTGCCACGCAGCAGAACTCACAGCAGGAAGCCGGAACGTACGCGATGAGTGTCGCCGCGGCCCCGACTGTCACGCTCACGCCCAGCGCCACGAGTGTCACGTCCGGCGGCACAGTCACCTTGACGTGGACGTCTCAGAACGCCACGGGCTGCACGGCGTCCGCCAGTCCGAGCAATTCGGCATGGTCCGGCAGCGAGAGCGCGAGCGGCGGCCCCGTGACGACTTCCGCGATCAGCGCCGACACGACTTTCACGCTGAACTGCACGGGCCCCGGCGGAACTGGCAGCGATACGGCGACGGTCAATGTCGCTGCGGCGTCCTCGGCCGGTGGGGGACACGGCGGCGGCGGCGCGATCGATCCGGAGTTGCTGATCGTGCTGGCCGTCATTCTGGGCTTCCGGGTCGGTTCAGGGCGGCTTGCAGCTTCGCGAGCTCGATCTGATCGACCGTAATGTTGAGCTGCGCGGCCGCCTGCTGAAGATAGGCCTGCTCGAGCTGTTGGGCACGCTGTGCGCGCAGCGCGGCGACGACCCTGTCGTGTACGGCGGCGAGCGGCGGAATGGCGGTGGGCCGGCGCTCGACCAGCTTGAGGAAGTGCAATCCCGCCGCGGTCTTGATGGGACCGACGGTCTGGCCGGGGCTCATCGACTCCACCGCCGAGCGGATGTCGGGCATCAGCTTGGCCGCGGGCAGGAATCCGAGGTCGCCGCCTTTGGCCGCGCTCTCGGGGTCTTCCGAGCTCTGCCGGGCGACCTGCTCGAAGCTGCCGGTGGCAATGAGCTTCTGCACAGTCACGGACTTGTCGAGGGCGGCCGCGACCGTCTGCGGGTCGCCGCCATCCGGAGCGGCGATGTAGATCTGCTCGAGGTGGTACTCGTAGGGCGCGTTCTTCTTCAGCAGGTCGTAGGCCGACTGCACCTGTGACTCGCTCGGGAACCCGGCCGGCACGGCGGCCTTGCTGGCGATCCAGAGGCGCGTCAGGGCCTCGTCACGAACACGCTGCAGGGCGCTTGCGGCGGAAGGACTGGCGGCGAAGTTTGCCGCCTGCGCATCCTTGAGGATGGAGCGCTGCAGGATGTCCTGGCGGACCAGTTGCTCCAGCTCGCCGGGCTTGGCGAGCACGGCCTGGCGCGTCCCGTCAGGCAGGCTGGCGACGAGCGCGCGCACCTCGTTGACGTCGATCTGGATCGATCCTCCACGTGCCACGACGGAGTCGGTATCCGCCGCCTGGGCTTTGGGCGATGCAACCCCGAAGGCCGCTGCTGCAACCGTGATGACACAAACGCCGGCGCGCATGAAATTCACTTGTCTCATGATCTTGGGTTCCGTCAGACCCCGGATCGGCCGGGGCAGGGGTGCGACATGCTATACGACCCGCGGGCAGGTGCGAAGTGTCACATCCCGGTCACACACCATCGTTAGCATTGCAATCCACCCGAACGGCGGCCTCGGCGCGTCACGGTCCCGAGAATTCATTACTACAACAGGTTCGACGCATGTCCAGGGTTCGCGCCGCCGCCGTCGCCATTCTCATCCTGGGGGCGATGCTCCTGGCCGGTTGCAGCGGCGCCAATGCGCGCCGCGAGAGCTACATCAAGCGCGGCCAGGAATACTTCGCGCAGGGCGACTACGCGCGCGCGGGCATCGAGTTCCGCAACGCGATGCAGGTGATGCCGAAGGATCCCCAGGCGCGCGTCCTGGAGGGCGAAACCATGCAGAAGCTCGGCAGGTTTCGCGACGCGGCCGGACTCTACCAGTCGGTGATCGAGTCCAGCCCCGGCGACATCCAGGCCCACGTCGATCTGGGGCAACTGCTCGCCTTTGGCGGCGCCCCGCAGCGGGCGCTGAAACTGATCACCCCAATGCTCGCCAAGCACCCGGACAGTGCGCCCCTGCTGACGGTACGGGGGCTGGCGCGGGCACAGCTGAAGGACTACACGGGCGCGATGGCCGACGCGCAGCGTGCCGTGCAGGTCGATCCGACGTACGAGCAGGCCGTGGGCCTCCTCGCCGCGCTGTACCAGGCCCGGAACGAGCGCGCTCAGGCGATTTCACTGGTCACAAGCACGCTGCAAAAGCTGCCGCAGTCGACGCAGCTGCGCGAAGTATTGGCCGGCATCTGCGCGCAGACCGGCGATGATGCCGATGCGGAGAAGCAATTCCGGACGCTGATCACCATGCGGCCGTCGGAATTGGCGTACCGCACTGATCTTGCGCAGATCGAAGTGCACGAGAAACAGTTGGACCGGGCCGAGGCCACACTCCGCGGCGCGGTCCAGGCGGCGCCTCGGAGCGATGAAGCGAAGTTGGTGTTGGTGAGCTTTCTCACGGAGCACCGCTCGGCGGCCCAGGGCGACGCGGCGCTGCGATCGTTCATCGCCGCTCATCCCGACGATTCACGCCTGCGCCTGGCGCTGGCGGCGGCACTCGAGGCCAGCAACCAGCCGGAGCAGGCGCTGGCGGTCTACGGCGAAGTGGTGCGGCGAGACGTCGACGGCCCCAGCGCACTCGCCGCGCGCGACCGCATCGCCGCGATAGATATGTCGCAGGGCCGTAACGACGATGCGGCCGCCCAGGTCGCGACCGTCCTCAAGCGCGATCCCACCAACGATGACGCGCTCATGATACGCGGCAGCCTGCAGCTGCAGGGCGGCCATCCGACTGCGGCGATCACCGACTTTCGCGCGGTCCTGCGCGACGAGCCGGGGCTCGTCGCCGCGCATCGGCTGGCGGCGCGGGCGCTGATCGCCAGCGGCGATGACGCGCTCGCGGAGGATCAGCTGCAGACGGCGATCCAGATCGTGCCCAACGACGGGCAGCTGCGTCTGGAGCTCGCGCAGATCTATCTTCGGACGGGCGCCGCCGACCGGGCTGTGACCGTGCTCGAGCAGAGCGTGCAGCAACTGCCAACCGATGGGCCGCTGCGCGAGGCCCTGGTGCGCGCTTACATCGCCAAGGGCGATTTCAGCTCCGCCAGCTCGCAGGCAGACAGCATGACGGCCGCCTTGCCTCACTCCGCCGCCGGGCCTTATCTCGAAGGCCTGATCGCGCTGGCGCAGAAGCGGTATGCGCCGGCGGAGGCGGATTTCGAGGAGGCGCTGCAGCGCCAGCCCCGGGCCATGTCGCCGCTGCTCGACCTCACTCATCTTGAGATCACCCGCCATGAGCAGCCGAAGGCGATTCAGCGGCTGCGGCGCATGGTGCAGACCGACCCCACGAATGGGTTGGCCTTCGAGATGTTGGGCGAGTTGGATCTCGACCGGAAGGCCTATCCTCAGTCCGTAACGGAGCTCTCGCAGGCCATCACGCTGGCGCCGGACCTCTGGTACTCCTATCGCAATCTGGCGCTGGCCAAGGCGGCGACCGGTGATTCGGCCGGGGCGATTGCCGCGTATCAGGCGGGCATCAAGGCCGCGCCCGATCAGCCGGAGCTGGTGACGGAGCTGGCCTCGTATTACGTCCGGCAATCACAGCCCGACGATGCGATTGCGCTGTATGAGGGCCTCTATCAGCGCCAGCCGGGCTCACCGGTCGTGGCCAGCAATCTGGCGTTGCTGCTCGCAACCTACCGCAGCGATCGGCAGAGCCTCGACCGGGCGCGTCAATTGAGCGCGCCGTTCGCATCCTCCAGCGACGGCGCGCTGCTCGACACCAGCGGCTGGGTGCTGCTCAAGTCGGGCGATCTGCAGCATGCGATGCCGGTGCTGCAGCGGGCCGAGTCACGTGATCCGGCCTCGGACCTCATCCGATACCACATCGGGATGGCGGAGCTGGAGGCCGGCGATCGTGCCAGGGCGCAGGCGGACCTGAAGGCGGCGGTCGCCGGATCGCAGGCGTTCCCCGGCATGGCGGACGCGCGCGAGAAGCTGGCGAGCCTGCAAAGCGGCGCCGGCTAGCGGCGCCGCGCGAGCGGGCCGGATGAACGAGGCACGCCTGCAGCAGGCCGTGCGGTGCCTGCAGCAGGGACAGCCCGATCAGGCGCGCTCGCTCTGCGAAGAAATCGTCCGCGGCGAGCCGGGGCACGGCATGGCTTGGGGGCTTCTCGGCTCGATGGCGATGGACCGCGGCGATCTGCCGCGCGCCGTCGAGTCATGGCAGCGCTCCCTGCAGTCACAGCCGAAGCAGCCATCGACGACCAGCGACATCCTGCGGGCCGGTGTTCCGGTCCTCACGTGCGCGGGAGAGGCGTTTGCCTCGCGGCCGCGTTCGCGCACGTTTGTCATACACATAGCTGACATGACGACGTCCGCGGGGAGGGCGAGTGGTTCAGATTTCAATTTTCCTTAACGCAATTGTCATCAAAAACCTGGACCCTTGCTGCGTGTCACGGGCGCCCGTCACAGATCCTGCGGGCCTACCGTGACGAGGCTTTCACCTTTAGGGGAGTGGATGTCCAGCGGCCGCCAGGGCGGCGCCGGCACAGAACTCGAATCGCAGCAATCTCGTAGAGGAGTTTCCGCAATATGAAGCTTTCCATCACACGGGTCGCGGTAGCAGTGACCCTCGCGCTCGGCGCCGCCGCCGCCGGCGCGCAGACCTACCCGTCGTACGGCACGACGTCGCCCTCCGACAGCTCAAAGAACGACGGGCTCTATCTCGCGGTGTGGGACAACACCAGCGGATACACCGACCTGGTAGACCTGACTTCGGTCTACAAGGACGTCTCGCTGACCAAGAGCACCATCCTCGTGACCCCGACGCCCGGCACCAACGGCTGGACGACGGTAAGCAACTTTGATGGCTATGCTTCGGTCGATCAGCTCAATCTCGGAACGATCTCCAATTTCGCGAGCGTCTTTCCGGAATCCAGCATCACTTCGGCCACCAACTACGAAGTGCTTGCGGGCAGCGTGAGCACGCAGATGCTGACCTCGGGTGCACTCAACAACATCAACCCGAGCGCGGTTTCGGCCGTTACGAAGTACGGTCAGTCAGCCGTGGCTGAATCAGCGAACTGGACCATGGCCAGCACGGGCAGCCCGCTCGTCGATCTGACCGGCAAAGCGGCCTACAGCGCAATCGCCGGCGGCCCGGGTCCCATCGACGGTGGCACGCTGAGCCTGAGCGGGGCCAATTTCGCCGTGAACGTCGGCACCGCGGCAGGCTTCTACTCGTACGTCGCGAATCAGACCGCCGGGACATCGTCGGTGACGCCGTACACGTACACGGATGCGCAGGGCGACACGCTCGAAGGGTTCTGGCTGCTGTCGGACACGGGTGACCTGACCTGGAATCTGATTGCCTCCGCTTCGACCGTGCCGCTGCCCCCGGCCGTGTGGCTGTTCGCCTCCGGGCTGATCGGACTCGGCTTGATCGGGCGCCGTAAGGGCCTGGGAGCCGCCGTCTAAGTCAGGTATCTGAGTACTGTCATCCGGAAGGGGGCGCCGTCAGCGCCCCCGCGGATTCCGTTTCGCCTCAAATCGGAGCAACTGCATGAAACCGAATACCCTCGTCAGCTGTGCTGTGGCCGCCGCCCTTGCCGGGGTGGCTGCAACCGCTGCGCACGCGACGAACATCACTTCGTACAGCGCTAACGCTGCACACAACGTCAACGTCTTCGTCAGCGGCTCGACCGCGGTTGACAACACCCTCAAGTCCATCCTTACCGGCTCGCTGGGCGTGTGCGCGCCGGGCACGGCAACCGTGTATGAGGACAATACCAACGTCCTCAACTCCACCGGCGGAGCCATTGGCGGCGCCATCGAGTGGCTCTATTACTGCCAGGCGGGCAGCGCTTCCGGCGTCTCCAGCAACATGTTCCTGGCGATCTTCAAGGAGTCGACCGCCGGCTCGATCAACGGCGCGCAGCCGCTGATCCAAGTGGCGAAGGGCCAAGCGTCCGGCCTTACCTTCCTCAATCCTACGGGGCCGGATGTGCAGGCCGGCACTTGCGCGGGTACCACCAGCGTTGGTACCTGCACGGCCGGGGACTTCCTGCAGAACGTCACCCCGACAGGCGGCGTCGCCGATGTCGAGGCGGCCCTGCTCCGTACTGTCCCGGGCGGCGGCACGCTGTCCCCCTCGGACATCAGCGCTTACCTCGTCGGCGCCCCGGGTTACGACATCGTCTGGGGTGTGCCGGTCACCAAGAATCTGTATTACGCGCTACAGTCGGCCGAAGGACTTGCCACGCAGTGCGGCGGCAACCAGGACAGCCCGACCTGTGCGCCCTCGCTCAGCAAGGAGCAGATCGCCGGCATCTACTCTCGTCAGATCACTTCGTGGACGAGCCTCGGTCTGAACAATACGGTGAACAACACGGTCAACATCTGCCGTCGCGATGTCGGATCGGGCACCGAGGCCTCCTTCGAGTACTACTTCCTCGGCGCGCGCTGCAGCAGCTCGTCGGAAGTGATGGCGACCCAGAATGGCTCGAGCGTCATCGAGCAGGCCAGCACCGGTAACATCCTGCGCTGCCTGCGCGCGTTCGATCAGGGCGATGTGAACATCACCCCGTATAACTCGGACTTCTCCACTACTTACACGGCGTTCACGCCGACCGGCGGACAATGGGCGATCGGTATCACGAGCTCGGAGCTCACGCCCGCGAACCTCACCTCCTTCAGCGACACGCTGCGGATGATCGCGGTCGACGGCGTGCTGCCGACCCTCGAGAACGTCGTCAACGGATACGACCCGTTCTGGGGCACCGACGCCTGGTATCACATCGGACCGGGCTTGCCCGGCTACCAGGTCGGCACCCCGGCCTACAGCGTATACGCTGCGCTCCAGGGATTCATCGGCCATCCGCTCACGGAATCCGCGGCGGACGGTGGATTCATCAATGTCTGGGGTGACGGCGGCGACCTGGGCCCGGCATCGCTCTTCGCGACCAGCACGACGTACTCGTCGTATCCGGTCGGCCCCACCGCGGTGTTGGCGACTCCGGTGAACCTCTGGACGAAGGCATCGAGCGGATCAGTGAACAACTGCGATACGCCGGTGCTTTACAAGGGTGTGTCGGGCTTAAAGTCGCTGACCGAGAGCACGCTGCTCGGCAAGGGCCCGAACGTCAATCTTGGCCCCTGAAGGAGTTTGTTTGAGGGATAATCTCGGGTAGTCAATCGACCCGGCCGCCGGTGAGCGCCCTCGGGCGCCATCGGCGGCCGATCCGAGTTTTGCGCCAGCGTGCCTCCGGGCAAGGGGGGCTCGTTGGCTTTCTCGTGTTTACAGAACAAAATGCGCACGGGTCATCGGAACACACGGTGCTTGGGGATGCTGGCACGCCTCGTGTGGGCCGGGATCAGTTGCATCGCTCTGACCGGGGTGGCCGCCGTTGCCGGCGCCGCGGAACGGTCCGCCGGCGTCAAATTCGACATCTGGCAGTTCCTGGTCCTCGGCAATCATGTCCTGCCGCAGACCACGGTCGAGGGAGCGGTCTATCCGTTTCTCGGGCCCAACCGCGACTTCGCGACCGTGCAGCGGGCGGCCGCAGCTCTCGAGACGGCTTACAAGCACGCGGGCTACGAGACGGTGTACGTTTCAGTTCCGGAGCAGGAGGTGAGCAACGGGCTCGTGCGCCTCCAAGTGACGGAAGGACGTGTGCAGTATGTGAACGTGCATGGAGCGCGCTACTTTTCGGAGAGGCAGATCCGGGCCGCACTTCCATCGCTCAAGCCCGGCCAGACGCCGCTCTTGACCGCGCTACAGACGCAGCTCGCCAAACTCAATACGCAGACGCCCGATCGGTTCGTGACGCCTGTTCTCAATGCAGGCTCACAGCCGGGAATGGTGGACGTCGACCTGGACGTCAAGGACAGACTCCCCCTGCATGGGACGCTTTCGTATGACGATCGTCATACGGCCGACACCACACCCAACCGTTTGACCGCCACTCTGGCCTACAATAACCTCTGGCAGCGTCTCGACAGCCTTTCGCTGATCTATCAGACCGCGCCGGCCAACAGGCAGAACGCCACCGTGGAATCGGCTACTTACCTGGGGCACGTTCCCGGAGCCAGCGGATTGGCGGCGTTCTCGTACACGCACACGACCAGCAACGTCCTGGCGCTCGGTACGCTCGGCGTGCTGGGCAAGGGCAATATCTACGGGCTTCACTGGCTGCAGCCGCTCCCTGGAACGGATGCGTTCTCGCAGAACCTCGATGCCGGCGCCGACTACAAATCCGTACGGACTCTGGTGAAGCCAGACGTTCCGCCGAGCGCCTCGGATGCTTCTGCTTCTGCCGCCGCCAGCGCGCCGGTCACCGCGCCTGTGAAATACATCAACTGGTCGACCACCTACTCCGCGGGATGGCGGTTTCCGACGCGCACCTTCACGACGAGCTTCGGGGTCAACTGGGGTGTGAGCGATCTCGTCGACCGGGCCAGCGAGTTCGAGAACGCGCGCTACGATGCGTCCGCTGACTACCTCGACCTGCGCTTCTCGGAAACCGCACTGCAGAAACTGCCTGCCGACTTCGCCTTGCTCGCACGCCTCTCCGGCCAGTGGGCGGACAGTCCGCTGGTCAACAACGAGCAATACTCCCTCGGCGGTGTGGACACGGTGCGCGGCTACCTCGAGGCCGAGACGCTCGGCGACAGCGGTGCCGCCGGCACCCTGGAGCTCCACAGCCCGGATATCGGGCACTTCGCCAGGCCGGCGCTGACACAGCTCTACTTTTACGGCTTCGTGGACGCCGGCGTCGCTACGCTGCTCGACGCGCTCCCGGGGCAGGATTGGCACGAAGACCTCTGGAGCACCGGCGTCGGCCTGCAGCTCGCCGGTCCAGGGGGCCTCAACGGCTATCTCGACTACGCCATCCCAGAGAAAGATGGCATCCGTACGCACAGGCACCACGGCCGCATCGATTTCTCGGTGCGTTTCGGCTTCTGAGGGAAGGAGAACGACATGGGGAATCGCGCCAAGCCATCGAAGATCGCCGCGGCGGTGCGCATAGCGCTGCTCTCCAGCTCCCCGTGGCTCGCCGCGCATGCGGCGACTCTGCCGATTCCCTGCGGCGGTGGCGCGTGTGTGAACATCCCGGGCGTGGGGGCGGTGCCGTTCGTGACTTCCGGGTCCGCGAGCTGGGCGCTGTCGGGCTCCAAGCTCACTGTCAACCAGACCAGCAGCAACGCAACTCTCAATTGGGCGAGCTTCAACATTTCCAAGGACGGCACCGTACATTTCGTGCAGCCGAGCTCCAGCTCCGTCGCATTGAACGAGATCTACGATTCGAACCCCACCCAGATCTTCGGCGCATTGAGTGCGAACGGAAAAATATTCCTCATCAATCAGAACGGGATCATTTTTGGCAACGGAGCGCAGGTGAACGTCGGCGGATTGGTCGCGTCCACTCTCGCCATCGCGCCGGATGCCGTCGAAAACGGCCTTACCCACCCCAGCGACACCGGCCAGCCGGCATTCCAGGCGGTGCAAGACGCCAACGGCAACCTCCTCAGCCAGCAGATCACAGTCCAGCAGGGCGCGACGCTGCAAGCCGCGGACGGTGGACAGATTTTCCTGTTTGCGCCCAACGTAACCAATCTCGGCACGATCCAGACACCGGATGGCCAGACGGTGCTCGCGGCCGGCACATCGGTCTACCTCGCCGCCAGCAGCGATCCGAATCTGCGCGGCGTGCTGGTCGAAGTCCAGGGCACCGGAACCGTGTCGAACGGTCTCGCTTCGAACAGCAACGTCAGCTCCCCGGCGCAGCTGGTCGGCCAGATCATCGCGCAAAATGGCAACATCAGCCTCGCCGCCGTCGCCGTCAACCAGTTGGGCCGCTTGAACGCCACCACCAGCGTCAACGAGAACGGGTCCATCTATCTGCAGGCAAGGCAAGGCCAGATAGAGACCGAGTCTACGCCCATTGACGAGCCCGGGGCCGGCGGTACCCTCCATCTGGGACAAAACAGCGACACCGAGGTAACTCTGGACACCTCGGATCCCACCGTAACTGTCGACACCATTGCACAGCCTCCGTCCACGATCATGATGTCGGGAGACCAAATCGACATGTTTCAGGGAAGCGTGGCGCGGGCGACCGGAGGTGTCATCGACGTATATGCCGATGCGAACTTCGGCACGTCCGGCCTCGACGGCAAACTTGGTACGTCGAACTGGGACCAAGGACCTGCCCTTGGCGCCAACGTGCACTCCTCCGACGGGAGCCGTTTCTACATGGCTCCGGGATCGGTGCTCGACGTCTCAGGCGCCAGTATCACGCTGCCGGTCAGCAGTAATGTGATTCCGGTGAAGCTCGAGGGCACTGAGCTCGCCGACAGCCCCTTGCTGCGCAGCGGCCCATTGCTGGGCGAGACGATATATGTCGACATGCGCGCGAATGGCACCAATGCAAACGGCACATGGTGGGGCACGCCCGTCGCCAACGTCAGCGGGGAGATCCTGGGCATAACGCGCAACGTGGTGGAGCGAAACCTGAATGGCGGCACCGTCAACATCCAGTCGCAAGGCGATGTGATTCTTGCGCCAAGCTCGCAGATCGACGTGTCGGGGGGGTACACCCAGTATACGGGCGGCTATCTGGACACCTCTGAGCTCCTCACACCGTGGGGTCAGACGATTCCCGTAGGCTCCGCGAGCCCGGATATGCCTTACCTCGGGGTCGTCAACAGCACGACCACGACTGATACCAAGTGGGGCGTCACCAGTACCTATCAAACGAGTGCTTCTGATTACTCTCCTGGTTACGTCCAGGGAAACGATGCGGGAACGCTCTCGGTCGCGGCGACGGCGTTCATACTGGATGGAACGGTGAAAGCGACCACCGTAGCAGGCCAGTATCAGACCCAACCCACGACAGCGTACGATTCCGCGTCTTGGGTGCAGGAGAGCACATCGACCGGTACTGCGTACGGCATGTACCGCCCCTTTGACGAGGCGCCGAAGGGCGGAACCCTGCAGATCGGATCGCCCGGGGTGCCGGTCTCCGGCCAGATCAACGACCTCGTCGTGGATACCGACGTTGCGATCTCTGCCGGCTCGGTGCTCGATACGCTGACAAACGCCAACGGCAGCGCCTTCGACCCGGTCGCTGACCCGCTACCCGCCAACTTCACCTCGATTCTGCAGCCGAGCCTCCTCGACACCTTCCAGAACATTTCCGTGTACACGAATGGAAAGCTGGTCGAGCCCGCGGGCGTGGCACTCTCGCTCGCCCCGGGGGGCAGCTTTACTGCGCAGGCGGCGGACATCGACATCGAAGGCGGGATCAATGTTCCGTCGGGGACAATAGGCCTTACGGCGCAGCCTACATTCGGGCAGACCGTGCCAAATACGGACCTCACGCTGGGGGGCGCCGCGTACCTCACGGCAAAAGGCGAATGGGTCAACGACAGCAGTACGCTGTATCCAAACGGCAACCCCGCGCCGCTTTACATCAACGGCGGCGCGATCTCTCTGTCCGCGTCCGATCCCGGTTTCCTGGTCGCGGCCGATCTGATCCTCAAGCCCGGCAGTCTGATCGACGTCTCGGGCGGCGCGCAACTGACCAGTTCCGGCTCACTGAATCCCGGTAATGGCGGGTCGATCAAGATCGATGCGTCGACGGCTTCGGCTATCTTACTGAGCGGCGTAGCCCCGCCGCCCGCCTCGGAGCTCGAGCTCGGAGCGACACTACAGGGCTACGCAGTCTATGACGGCGGGAGCCTTTCGATCGGTGCGGCGGGAGTGTGTATTGCGCAGCAAGACTGCAGCGGTCACGACCCCACCGTCATATGGCTGACACCGGAATTCTTCGATTCCGGGGGATTCAGCAGCTACAGTGTGACTGCGGGCCAGAACGGACTCAGCATCGCTTCGGGTATGGACCTTCAGCTCATGCAGCGGAACTTTGAGCTTCCGTCGGGCTACACGAAGATACCGGACGCGGCGTCGCTGGTCGGACTTGCCACGACCACGGTGTTGCCCCTTCAAACCCGTCAGCCGGTCGACTTGACCCTGGCCCTGTACTATCCTTCCAATTCCAGCTTCAACAACGGCATCAGTTCCGTCCCCACGCTGGCGAATATCTCGACGCTGCCGTCGCTCCTGCTTCCGCAAGGCGATGTCATCAGCACCGACCCGGGTGGTTCGCTGACGTTGGCCTCTGATACGCGCGTCGATGTCGAGGGTACGTTGCAGGCGCCGGGAGGCGCGATCTCATTGGCCGTGGGCTTTCCCTCCGGCGACACCACTCGCGATGCCGCTTACGATCCCACACAGGGGATCTGGCTCGGTCCAGATGCGGTTCTTGACGCGAGCGGTGCCGCGGAGATCTTCCCCAACAGTATAGGCAAACTGATGGGCAGCGTGCTGGCGGGCGGCACGGTGAGCCTGGCCGCGGACACCGGGTATATCGAGCTGCTGCCGGGATCGGTGATCGACGTCAGCGGCACCTCCGGCCTCATCGACATAGGCCCAGTGGGCGGCGGTCTCGATCTCGCACAACGGATCGCTTCCGCCGGCGGACAGATCGAACTGACTTCGTCGGACGGCGGGGTGATCGGCGGCACGCTGCTGGCGGGTGCAGGCGCCGCGGGATCGGGTGCCAATCAACCCGCGGGCGGCTCGCTCTATGTAACTGAAAACACGGCTCTGAATCCATCGGCCGGCGCCAGCGTCAACGCGCCCGGCAGCGACATTCAGGTCAGCCCGACGCTGACTCCGGCCATAGTGGCACCAGGCTCCGCGGTTCCCGACGCATTGGAGGGCCTGACCCTGCTGCCCACGAGCGCGCTCGCCAAGGCTGGCTTCAGCATCGTGTCGCTCACATCCATGGCGCTCGATCAGACGCAGACTTACGCCGATGGCGAGATCGAGTTTTCAGGCGGCGTCTCCCTCGCGGCGAGTGACGAGGTCTCTCTGGACGCCGCCGCGTACAGCGTCGATGGCGGTACGACGGGGAGCGTCAACGCGCCTTATGTCGAGTTCGGCAATTCTTCGGCTCTGCCCTATGTGCCAAACATCGCTTCCGGCACCGGTGTCCTCAAGGTGTCCGGCGGCTTCATCGAGCTCTACGGCACCTCCTTGCTCGATGGCGTCGGGACCGCCTCCTTCGACTCGTCCGGCGATCTCAGGCTGCGCGGGATCCAGTACGATCCCGGGGTCCCGACCGTCGCCGGGGCGCTTTACGGGGAAGGCACGATCAATCTGACTGCCCAGCAGATATATCCGACGACGCTGACGCAATTCGTCATCTCGGCCGATCCCCAGCTTGATCCCGCGACCATCACGCAATCTTCGGAGCCAACCGCAGGCTCCATCATCGTGCGGGGCTCCGAAGGAACCGACACCGGTCTGCTGTCGGCCGGCGGCTCGCTCACCCTCGTCGCCGCGTCCATAACCCAGGATGGCGTACTGCGCGCGCCTTTCGGCACGATCGCGCTCGATGCCACCTCACTGACGCTCGGTGCCGGCAGCCTCACGTCGACCTCGGCAAATGGGCTCACCATTCCTTTCGGGAACACGCAGGGAAACACGCAGGGTGGTGCTCAGAACACCTATGACTGGACTTACCTCCTCGGCGGCATCACGACCGTGTACGGTACGGACGGCCAAGCGCCGCCCTCGCAGAACGTCGAGCTCAACGCCGCGGATGTCAGCGTGCAGAGTAATGCGGTAATCGACATATCGGGAGGCGGTGACCTGCAGGCCTCCGAGTGGATTCAGGGTCCCGGAGGCACCCAGAACCTGCTCAACGACTGTAAAAACTGCTACGCCATCATACCGGGCCTGCATACTACCGTGGCGCCCTACGATCCCGCGATCGCGGCGTCAACCGGCACCAACCTGGAAGCCACCACGAACCTGCAGTTGGGAGATGCCGTGTATCTTTCGGGCGGTTCGGGCGTTCCTGCCGGCACCTACGTCCTGCTGCCCGCCGCTTACGCGCTCCTTCCGGGCGCATATCTCGTGACGTCCTTCCCGGGCAAGGCCTACCAGGACATGCAGCCTGGACAGACGTTCACCGCCCCGGATGGCGGCACGATAGTATCGGGTTACCTTACAGGAGTGGGACTCCCATCGGGCAGCTCGCGTCTGAACGGATTTGACGTGACCCCGGCCTCGATTTTCCTCAACGAGGCGCAGTACGCCCTGACGACCGGCAACCAGTTCTTCTCCGGGCAAGAGGCTCTGGCGGCGACCACGGCCGCGGCGAACGAGGCAGCGAGCGCAATGCGCCTGCCTCAGGACGCCGGGGTCCTCGATATCGACGCATATGACTTCCTCACGCTGAATGGCGCATTGCGTGCGACGACCGGCGAGAGCAGCGCGCGCGGCGGCGAGGTCGACATTTCGAATCAGAACATCGTCGTTGCGGCCAACGCCGGCACCGTGAGCACATCGGGCGCGCTGGTGCTCACCGCCTCGAGCCTGGATCAGTTCGGCGCGCAGACCCTCCTTCTTGGAGGCACGGATAAGGAGGGGGCCATCACGACCGACGCGCAAACGATCACGATTCTGAACGGCGCGTCCCTCAGCGCCCCACAGCTTCTGCTGGCCGCGCAGCAGCAGATCTCGGTCCAGGGCGGCGCGTCGGTTGTGGCAGCAGGGACAGCTCCTTCAACGGCGGCCAATTATTCCCTTTCCGATACCGGCGCCTTGCTCGCCGTCAGCGCCGGGCCCCAGATCACCGTAACCGCGACCGGTACCGTCACCCAGGGGGATCTCGATCTGGCCGCGGCATCCCGCTTGAATGCGGGCACGGGATCCGCGTATCTCTACGCTACCGCCGGGATCAACACGGGCGGAAGCATCGCTCTCTCGGGAGGGAGCCTGGCCGTGCAGGCCCCGGCGATCACCCTCGGCAACGGGAGCGGCAACTCAGCTACTGCAGTGCTCGGAGCAAACCTGGTCGGCGTTGGCAGCCTGGCCAACCTGTTACTGGTGAGCCCTGGCGCCATCGCGATCGCGAACGGCGCGGCGGCAAGCGCCGGCGATATCACGATCGATGCCCCGGGGATGGTGAGCCAGCTCACCGCCGGACAGTCCGCTTCGATCAGCGCCAGCGATACGCTCGATCTCCTGAATTCTCAAGGGACATCGATCGCCAGCAGTGGCTTGCAGGGCGGCTCGGTCATGCTGAGGGCCTCGAATGTCGTTCTAGGCAGCGCGCAATCGCCGGCAAGCAGCTCGCAGTCGTCGGCCAGCGGTGCAGCAGCCACGACATTCTCCATCAATGGATTCAACTCCGTCGCGCTCGATGCGCAGAAGACGGTGACCGCTGACAGCAACGTTGACTTCTCCACGGACAACGATCTGGGGATCACGGCTTCCAGTATCACGACCGCGGCTGGGATAAGCGCCTCCGTGACGGCAACGGGCACGCTGGCGATCCTGGCTCCGTCGGCTTCCTCCGACCCGCCGGCTGCGGCCCTGGGCGGGGCGCTCGACATAACCGCTTCGAGCATCGCGTTGGGTACGAAAATCACTCTGCCGTCGGGCAACGTTACGCTCGAATCGACTGGCCCAGGCGGTATTACGCTGGATTCGGGTGGCTCGATCAGCGTCGCTGGCGTTGACGAGTCGTTCGGCACGCAGACCCTGGCGACTCCAGGGGGCACGGTTGCGCTCAGCGCGGCTTCGGGTGCAATCGATCTGAAGAGCGGAAGCTCCATCGATGTGAGCGCGGGGTCCGGTGGTATGGCTGGGTCATTCATCATATCGGCGCCCACCACGTCAGTTACCACGCAGGGAACCCTCAGGGGAACCGGAGCGACGCAAGGCGGATCGTTCAGCATCGACGCAGGGGACTTCGGCTTCGCTGCCGTCAGCGCAGCGGTTAACGCCGGCGGTTTCACCGGCAGCCAGAGCTACAGACTGCGGGGAACGAGCGATGGTGATCCCGGCAGCGCCGATGACGATATAGCCGTTACGAGCACCATAATCGCGCAAAACGTGCTCCTCGAGGCCGATAGCGGCGACATTGCCGTCAACGGGACGATCAACGCCTCAGGCAGCAGCGGCGGGAGCGTGACGCTCTCAGCCGCGAACGGGATTATCTTGGATGGCGCTGGCGTCATTGAGGCGCAAGCCACTTCGCAGGGAGGGAATGGCGGCACGGTGGAGTTCGATCTCGGCAACAACCCGTCGGCACTCCTCACGCTCAGTCAGAGTTCACAAATCAATGTCAGTGGCGGAGGAGTCAGTACCTCAGAGGTAGGACCTGGGGCGACTGCCTACCTGCCTGGAACAGGCGGCACGGTGCTGCTGCGCGTACCCCAGAGTGCCATCTCTGGAGTGACATTCGACCAAGGGGCAATCGTCAAAGGCGCCTCGAGCGAGATCCTCGAGGCGTACGAGCAGGTTCCCGATCCCGCGGAAACCGACCCGAACGGTAACCTCACCATTACGAATGCAGACGGCGAATTCACCAGCTGGCAACAGACCGTTCTTCCAGGCATCTTGACCGCCGCCGTGCCGGTCATCTCTCAACAGAATTCCTCCAGCGGCTTGAATTTTACCGTCGAGCCCGGACTCGAGCTCGATGCAGCCGGGAACATCGAGCTCGATACGCCCTGGGACCTGTCTGAGTGGCGCTTCCCCGAAGGAAGCAGCGGCACCACGGTTCCCGGAATCCTCACCCTGCGGGCAGGCGGTAGCGTGACCTTCAACGCCTCCCTCTCGGATGGCTTCAACAGTCCGACGGCGGCCAAGCTGCCGACGCAACCGGGCTCATCGTGGTCGTACCGGATCGTGGCTGGAGCGGACCTGAATGCTGCGGACCCGCTGGCTGTCGGGGGCAATTCGACCGATGACGTCACGATCGGCAGCGCGACTTCTGGCGCCTTGGTGCGGACGGGGACGGGCTTCATCGACGTCGCAGCTTCCGGCAGCTTCGTGCTGAGCTCACTGGGTTCGGTGCTGTATACGGCGGGCACTTATGACAACCTGGACCCGGCTGCGCCCGCGCCGGCCTGCGGGGGAAGCGCGTGCGGCGGGCCCGCGCTCCCGTTCTATGCCCTGGGGGGCGGCAACATCAGCATAGACGTCGCGGGTGACATCCAGGGCGCCGAGGGGACGGATCAATTCGTCAACGATTGGCTATGGCGCCAGGGGGCGGACGCAGACGGCGATGTGGCGCCCACGGCCTGGGCGGTTCAGTTCGGGCAATTCGATAAAGGCGCCGGCGTCGGGACCCTCGGCGGCGGCGACCTCACCATTCGCGCCGGCGGTGATATTCAGAACCTCTCGGCTTCGGTCGCCAGTATCGGCGTCGCATCCGGCGGCGGCGTAGAGGTGAAGGACGGGGGAAATCTGAACGTGTCGGCCGGCGGATCGATACTCGGTGGTCTCTACTACGTGGGTCTTGGAAACGCGACATTGTCGGCCGGCGACACGGTCGGAATCGGCACGGGCCAAGCCGCGCCGGTCTCCCCGCTCATCGCCCTGGGGGAGGCCTCGGTCAGCGTCACGGCCAGGGGAGATGTTCAGGTATCGGGCATCGTGAATCCCACGCTTCTCGGCAGCGGTTCGTCGGATCAACCCGGAGGGAACGGCTCCGGAAGTGAAGACTTCTTCTCTACTTACGGCTCGACCTCATCGGCAACGCTGACGTCAGTCGGCGGCAACACCAACCTCGACGATCAGGATGGCGGCATTACGATGCAGTATGGCGGCACTCTGGCGGTTGGCTTCGGGTCCCAAAACGCTGCCATTGGCACCGGACCGGTTGCGCTCTCCGTCTTTTCTCCGGATCTCACGCTCGTTTCCCTGAGCGGTAATGTCAATGTAAATCGAGGCGTGATTGTCTTCCCGTCATCTCAAGCCAACCTAACAGTCCTTGCAGCGGAAGATATCACGCTGAATGGAGGCATGGTGATCCCGGACGTGGATCCCGCGGCACTGCCTTCGATAGCGGATCCGCAGAATGAAGGGCAGACCAGCTCGAGCCTTCTTGATATGTGGAATCCATTTATTCAGGGCACGGCAACGTCTCCGTCGGGCATTGCGGCGGAGCACGGGTCCACCCCGCTCTTTGCGTCGGTGACTGCGTTCGACGAGAATCCGGCAACGTTTGTGGCGTCGAACGGCAACGTCGATCTGCTCGGCTCAAGCTCGGGAATCTGGTCGGGCAAGCCGGTGATCGTGAGCGCTGGCCAGGACATTATCGATCTGACCTTGGTAGCTCAGAACATTACACCGGGTGACGTGACTTCGATCACGGCCGGCGGCGACATCGTGGATCTCGAAACGCGCCAGGCGGCGACCGGCGATCTCAATTCGCTTCCTTACAGCATCACGGTGGCTGGCCCGGGACAGCTGCAGGTCACTGCCGGCAACGACGTGACTCTCGGTACGGCGACCGGCATTCTGACCATAGGCAACCAACAGAATACCGCGTTGCCGTCCTCGGGCGCGAGCATCAGCGTAGAGGCGGGGGTGGGTGGGAGCAGCGCGACCACGGCCCAGTACTCGGCGTTCATCAACCAGTACATCGACGGTAGCTCCCAATTCGACGGGCAGCTCGTTACGTATGTCGAGCAGATCACCGGGCAGAACGGCCTGACGGATGCGGAGGCGAAGCAGGAATTCAACTCCATGGCGGCGGAGCAGCAGCGGACTTTCCTCGAGCAGCTGTTCTTCGATCTCCTCCGCACGTACGGCACGGAGGCGGCGACGACCGGCAACAATGCGGACTTTGCCGGGGCCTATACCGCTATCCAGACCCTGTTCCCGGGCGCCAACCCGGACCTCTCGAAGGGGCAGACCGATCCCTACAGCGGCAGCATCTCGCTCTACTTCAGTCAGATATACACCGAGGACGGCGGCAGCATCTCCCTTCTGGCGCCGGGTGGCGAAGTGAACGCCGGTCTCGCATTGGTTCCGTCGAGTTACGGGGTGACCAAGTTCCCCGATCAGCTTGGGGTCGTGGCCGAGGGGCTTGGCGACGTCAATTCCTTCTCCTATGGGGATTTCCAGGTCAACCAGTCGCGCGTCTTCGCCGCCGACGGCGGCAATATCCTGGTTTGGAGCACCGAAGGCGACATCGACGCCGGACGCGGCTCGAAGACTTCTCTGTCGGCATCGGCACCCAACATCAATTACGACGCGAACGGGTTCACATCGATCACGTATTTCGCCCCGACTTCCGGCAGTGGCATCCAGGCGCTGGCCGATACCCCGGGCGCCACGCTGGGGAATGTCGCACTGTTCGCGCCGCATGGTGTCGTGAACGCCAATGAGGCAGGCATTGTCGCCGGCAACCTCACTATCGCGGCCACTGCGGTGCTCGGTACCAATAACATCACCGTGACCGGCAGCGAGGTGGGCGTCCCCGTCGCGGTGACCGGCACCGGCGCATCCGTGGTGGGCGCCTCTTCGTCCGCCGGCGGTGCGCTGAGCTCGGCTCAGACGAATCTGGGGCAGCAGGCCGGTCCGCAGCAGGAGGCGCCCAAGGCGGCCGCGGAGCTGCGGTGGCTCGATGTCTTCGTGCTCGGCTTCGGCGAGCAGACCTGCAGCGCGAACGACATCGAGTGTCTGAAGCGCCAGAAGCATACGGCGCACTGATGTCGGCCAGGCGGAGCTCGCGGCCTACGGCCGGAGGGCAACGCGCGGCGGCGGACCTGGCGCAGCTCTATGCGCTTGCGGTCGCACAGCAGCAGGCCGGGCAGTTGGAGGCGGCGATAGGGACGTACCAGTGCTGTCTGGCGCTCAATTCGCGCCTGCCCGAGGTGCACAACAACCTGGGCACCGTGCTCGATCGAAGCGGACGGCTGGAGGAGGCGGTCGCGAGCTTCAGGCGCGCGCTCGCGCTCGATCCGGCCTACGTGCGTCCCCTCATCAACCTGGGCCGGGTTCTGCGGCTGCAGGGAAGGGGAACGGAGGCGCTGGGGTGCCTCGAGAAGGCGCTCGAGCTGTCGCCGGACAATCCCCTCGCCCTCACCAACCTCGGTTTCACGCTCATCGATCTTGGCCGCTCGCGGGAGGCGTCGGACGCCCTGCGCCGCGCGCTCGCGGTCGACCCGATGCTGGCGGAAGCTCATCATGGCCTCGGGCGGGCTCAGCTCGAGCAGGGAGATGCGCTCGCCGCGAGGGACAGCCTGCGGCGCGCCATTGAGCTGAAAGCGGACCTCGCCGTGGAAGCCTACGCGTTGCTCGCGACTTCACTTCTGGTGTTGCAGCAGCTGCCGGAGGCTCTGGCCGTGTGCGAGCGTCTGCTCGAGCGCCGGCCGGAGGATCCGGATGCCCTGGCGGTTCGCCTGAACTGCGCCCTCGGCATGTGCGACTGGGAGAAGATCGAGTCTACGCTTATGCGCATCCGCAGCCTCTCCGGCGGCACTGCCAACGCTCGCCCTTTTCTGCTCCTGGGAGTGTCCGACGATCCGGCCGAGCATCTCGCCGCGGCACGCACGAGAGCCGCAGCTGCCATGCGGGGAAGGGTCGAGCTGTCGCCCCGGCCGCCGCGGCACCGCGACAAGATCCGCGTGGCGTATGTATCGGGAGACTTTGGCGCACATGCGACCTCTTATCTGATCGCGGAGCTGTTCGAGCTTCATGACCGCTCCGCGTTCGAAGTCTACGGTGTCTCCTTCGGGCCCGACGACAGCAGTGCCCTGCGCCGGCGGGTGCTCGGGGCATTCGATGGCTGCCTCGAGGGTGCGGATCGCTCGGACGCGGAGATCGCCGCGTGGCTGCGGGAGCGCGAGATTGACATTGCGGTGGACCTCAAGGGCTACACCGCCTTCTGCCGCCCTGGGATCTTCGCCTATCGTCCCGCATCCGTTCAGGTCAGCTACCTCGGCTATCCCGGCACGATGGGGGCGCCGTTCATCGACTACATCATCGCCGACGGCCATGTGCTTCCCGAGGCCGAGCAAAGCTTCTACACGGAGAGGATCGTCTATCTTCCGGACTCCTACCAGGTCAACGACCGGCAGCGCCGGGTCATCGAGCAGACGCCGACCCGGGCGCAGGCCGGTTTGCCCGAAGACGGCTTCGTCTTCTGCTGCTTCAACAACAGCTGGAAGATCACCGCGCCTGTCTTCGATGTGTGGATGCGAGTGCTGTCGGGCGTGCCTGGCAGCGTCCTCTGGCTGCTGGAGGACAATCCATGGGCGGCGGAAAATCTGCGCCGGGCGGCCGCGGATCGCGGTGTTCGGCCGGAGCGGCTGGTGTTCGCCCCGCGAGCCGCCAGCGAGCTCCATCTGCCTCGGCACCGCCTGGCCGACCTGCTCCTGGACACCTTGCCCTACAACGCCCATACGACGGCGAGCGATGCCTTGTGGACGGGTCTTCCGGTACTTACCTGCGCCGGTCGCACCTTCGCGGCTCGGGTCGCCGCCAGCCTGCTCAGCGCGGCCGGGTTGTCGGAGCTCGTCACGAGCTCTCTCGAGGACTACGCGGCGCTCGCCATGCAGCTCGCGCAATCGCCGCAACGGCTTGCGGCGCTGCGCGCCAGGCTGACCTCCGGTCGGCAAGCACTGCCTCTCTTCGACACGCCGCGGCTCTGCCGGCACCTGGAGGCCGCATATCGCCGCATGTGGCTCATGCATCAACACGGCCACGCGCCGCGGACGTTCGAAGTCCAGCGCACTTGCGCCAGGGACAGTTAGATGATGAGCGAGCACGACGCTCTTCTGCGCCGGGCCGTGGAGCGGCATCAGGCTGGAGACTTCCAACAGGCGATCGCCGCATACCGCCAGGTGCTCACCGGCAGGCCGCGCGATCCTGACACGCTGCACATGCTCGGAATCGCCCTTGCGCAGGCCGGCCGGCCTGAGGAAGCGGTGCCCCTCATGCTGGCCGCGCTCGAGGGTTCGCCCAACTCCGCGAATCTGCACTTCGATCTCGGTAACGTGCTATCCGCGCTGCGGCGCCATGCGGAGGCGCTCGCCGCCTTCCAGCGTGCGGCCGATCTCGAGGTGGATGGCCCGGAAGTGCACCAGGCGGCCTGCCGCATGGCGCTCGAGGTCGAGCATTATGCGGAGGCCCTGGAGAGCGCCAATCGCGCGCTCGCGCTGCGCCCGGATGATGGCTATACGCTGCTCAACAAGGCGTCCGCGTTGCTTGCGCTCGATCGCCCCGAGGAGGCGCTCGTTTGCTGCGACCAGGCCGTGAGGCGCATGCCGGAGCACTGGGCCGCGCAGTTCCGGCGCGGCGTCGCGCTCGCCCGGCTCGGACGTCTTTCCGAGGCGGAGCCTTGCCTCACGCGCGCCGCGCAACTCGATCCTGGCAACCCCGCGGTCCATACGGACCTCGGTAACCTCTACGGCGCGCAGGGGCGACACGAGCTTGCGCATGCCAGCATCGCAAGGGCCCTGGAGCTCGCGCCGGCTTACGCCGATGCGCGTTGGAACATGGCGCTGCTGAAGCTCCGGCAAGGCGAGCTGACCGCAGGTTGGGAGCTCTACGAGGAGCGCTTCACCATGGACGCGCGGGCCGGGCGGCCCATGCGCTTCAGGGAGCGCCGCTGGACCGGGCGCGAGCGTCTGCAAGGCAAGCGCATTTTCATCTGGTGCGAGCAGGGCCTGGGGGACGTTCTGCAGTTCTGCCGTTACGCACCGCGCCTGCGCGATCTCGGCGCGGATGTCACGCTCGAGGTGCCGCCCCAGCTCGAAGCTCTGCTGAGATCGCAGTTCTCAGGCCTGCGGCTGCTCGGCGGCAATGAGCCCCACCCTGACTTCGACTACCAATGTCCCTTGCTCAGCCTGCCGGGCGCACTGCGCACCGAAGTCGCGACGATTCCCGCGGCAGTGCCCTATCTGAAGGCGGACACCGCGGCGGTCGAGCGCTGGTCGCGCAGACTGCCCGCGGGTCCGGCGCTGCGCATCGGGATCGTGTGGCAGGGAAACCTGGTGAATGAACGAAATTGGGCGAGCGGCCGGTCGTGGTCGCTCGCCGCCCTCGAGCCGCTCTCGCGGCAACCGGGAATCTCGCTCGTCTCGCTGCAGATCGGCGCCGGTGCCGAGCAGCTGTCCTCGGTCGGTTTCCGGGATCGGATCCTGTCCTTCGGCGGTGAGCTCGATGCCGGTCCCGACGCCTTCCTCGACACCGCGGCAATCCTCACGAATCTCGACCTGCTCATCTCCTGCGACACTTCCGTCGTGCACCTCGCCGGTGCGCTCGGCGTGCCGGCCTGGGTGGCGCTGCACCTCAGTTCGGAATGGCGCTGGTTTCGCGACCGCGCCGACAGCCCGTGGTATCCAACCGCGCGTTTGTTCCGCCAGCGGACCGCGGGCGATTGGAAATCCGTCGTGGACGAAATGTGTCGAGCGTTGGCGGGCTTTCCGCGCGCATGACAGGTGTCTGACAGGGACGATCCGCTGCGTCGGCAGTTGCGCTGTCTGACCGCGCCTGGCCTATGATAGCCGGTCTCACCCAATGGACGTTCGCGCGAGACTCTGATGCGGAAACCCGAGGACGTATTCCAGCCGATGACGCTCGCCGATGCGCTCGCGAGGGCGGCCGTCCTCTATGGCGCGGGACAGTGGCGCGAGGCCGAGCAGCTCTGCCGGGCGATTCTGGCGGCACGCGCCGATCAGCCGGATGCGCTCAAAGTGCTGGCGCTCGTCGCGGCGCAGACACAACGTACCGTCGAGGCCGAGCGGCTGCTCGCGATGGCCATCGGGTTGCGGCCCGAAGACCCGGAGCTGCTCGCCAATCACGCCACCACGCTGAAGGATCTGCGGCGATTCGACGAGGCGCTGCGCGATTATGACCTTGCGCTGCGTCTGCAGCCGGACTACCTCGAGGCATTGTTCAATCGGGGGGCGACGCTCCAGGCTCTTGGCCGCGCGGAGGAGGCGGTGCAGAGCTTCTCGCGGGCGCTGGCGCTGCGGCCGGGTCTTGCCGAGGCTCACTATTGCCGGGGCAACGCGCTATTCGAGCTCGGCAGGCTCGAGCTCGCGCGCCGCGACTACGAGCAGGCTGCGAGCCTTCGGCCCGACCACGCCGATGCGCACAACAATCTCGGTGTGACGCTGCTGACTCTGGAGCGATTCGAGGACGCGGAGCGAAGCCTGGATCGCACTCTGCGGCTCGATCAAACACATGCCGGTGCTCACTACAACCGTGCGCTCGCGCTGCAGAAGCTGCAGCGCACCGATGAGGCGCTGCGGCATTGCGAGCGCGCCATACAGCTGCGACCCGACCATGCGGCCTTCGTGGCCCGCGGCAACCTGCTGATGGAATTGGGCCAGCCGTCCGTCGCGATGGACAGCTACGACCGCGGCATCGCGCTGCGGCCGCGCGATGCCGAGGGCCACCTCGGGCGCGGGGATGCCCTGCAACGGCTGGGGCGGCTGGAAGAGGCGTTGGCGAGCTACGAGCGCGCG
>Ga0335075_10001797_pt1 | contig 34985 bp, 34 predicted proteins | sample Lox_Sample_24_FD_206723 | JGI IMG/M metagenome (GOLD analysis project Ga0335075, IMG submission 206723) | Soil microbial communities from Loxahatchee National Wildlife Refuge, Florida, United States - Lox_Sample_2.4 | ecosystem: Environmental > Terrestrial > Soil > Wetlands | place: USA...
GCACGGAGACGAGTCGCAGGGGCCGGCGTATTCGCCGTAGCCTCCCGCGCCGCCGAGCCCGGGGCCCGCGGCGCCGGCGCGCGCGCCCGTGGCCCCCGCGGTGCCGTCGAGGGCCTGTTCGCCCCCTGTCCCTGCTTCGCTCACGCTCGCGCCGCCGCCACCCCCGCCGAAGTAGTCGTCATAGGCCGCGTACGGTTCGCGCAACTGCCGTTCGCCCCCTTCGCCCGGCTGCCCCGCCGCGCCCCCGTCGTAGGCGGGGACACCGACGCCGTACGGCGACAGCGCGCCGCCGCCGCCGCCGCCGCCCGCCACGAGCACGGGTTTGCCGAAGTCTTCTCCCGAGCCGATGCCCGACGCGCCGCCGCCCGCGCCGCCGAGGAAGCAGCCGGCGTGTCCCGTCTCTTCCTCGCAGCGCTGTTCGCCCTGCGAGCTGCCGCCAGCGCCGCCGCCGACGTCCACGCACACGAACAAGCGCTCGCCCGCGGCGACCCCCGCGAGCGGTCCCGTGACGACGTCCGCGCGTCCGCCGGCGCCGCCGACGTTGAGCACTTCTTCGGGGACGATCGGATAGATGTACGTGCCCCCGGCTGCGCCTTCCGCGCCGGTGGCCTGGACTCGAAAGTGCGAGCCCGAGGGCGCTGTCCAGGCCGTGCACCCAGCGGTGGTGAAGGAGACCGTTTCCGCGGCTGCGCCGCGCGCGCCGAGCAGGGCCAGCGCACAGCAGACCAGCAGCAGGACCAGCAGCTTCGCGGACGTGCGAGCGTGCACAGAGCTGCCCATCACGCGCGCGAGCTGCGGGCACGAGACCTGCACGCGCTCAACCTCCAGCCTCGCAGAACATCGCCAGAGTATGTCTGCAGCCACCATGCGTTACGCCCCCCCTTTGGGGAGGTTGGACGACCCGGCGGAGGGGGTGGACCACCCGGCGGAGGGGGTGCGTGCCCCCGCGCGCGGAAGCCGCGCCCTGCCATGGCGGATCAGGTCGGCGGCGCGCTCGGCTATCGCGATTGTCGCCGCGCAGGTGTTCCCGCGCGGGACCGCGGGCATCGCCGAGGCGTCCACCACGCGCAGGCGCTCGAGGCCGTTCACGCGCAGCTGCTCGTCGAGCACCGCGTCTGCGTCCTCGCCCATGCGGCAGGTGCCGACCGGGTGGTAGAACGCGAACGTCGTGCGAGCGAGGTGATCGCGCAGCGCCTGCTCCGTGCGTCCGGGGACGGCCAGCGGCTCGGCGCAATAGGGCTCGAGCGCGGGCTGCGCGCAGATCTCCAGCGCAAGCCCCAGCGCGTCGATCATCCGCCGCCGGTCCTCGTCCGCCGTGTAGAACGCGTTGTGCACGAGCGGCTTGGCGCCGGGGTCGTTGCACGCGAGCCGCACCGAGCCCCGGCTGCGCGGCGTGAGCAGGCACGGTGACAGCCACGCCGCGTGTGCATCGGCTTCCTGCTCCCCCTCCTCCTGGAAACGGACCGCCACGAAGTGCAGCTGGGTGTCGGGCGCGGGCGCGTCGGCTGCCACGCGCGCGAACCCGCCGGCCTCGGCGAGGCCCGCCGCGAACGCCCCGCGCCGCGCCGCCAGCAGCATCCTCGTGCTCCTCCAGCGGCGTCGCGCGAGTCGCCCCGGCGGCTCGGGCGCCATCCACAGCAGCTCGGTGGCGGCGTGCTCCGACAGGTTCTCGCCGACCCCCGGCCGGTCGAGCACCACGTCGATCCGGCACGCGCGCAGGTGCCCGGCCGGCCCGACACCCGAAAGCATCAGCAGCTGCGGGGAGTTGTACGCGCCGGCGCACAGGATCACCTCACGCTCCGCCCTCAGCTCCTTTTCGCCCGCGCGCGAGCGCGCCAGCACTCCCACCGCACGCTCGCCCTCGAACAGCACCCGCCTGACGTGCGTGTGCGTCATCACCGACAGGTTGGCGCGCTCCATCGCCGGGTGCAGGTAGGCGGCCGCGGCGCTCGCGCGCATGCCGTCGCGCTGGGTCAGCGCGAAGAAGCCCACGCCGTCCTGCGCGGCGCCGTTGAAGTCCTCGTTGCGCGCGAGGCCGGCCTGCACCCCCGCGTCCACGAACGCGCGCGCGAGCGCGCTCGGCGCGCGCGGCTCGCTCACCGACAGCGGGCCGCCCGCGCCGTGCCAGCGCGAGCCCCCGCGCTCGTTGTCCTCGGCCTCCAGAAAGTACGGCAGCAGGTCCGCCCAAGCCCATCCCCGCACGCCCCAGTCGTCGTAGTCACGCGGGTTGCCGCGAACGTAGATCATCGCGTTGGTCGACGAGCAGCCGCCGAGCACCTTGCCGCGCGGCAGCGACACGCGCCGCCCCAGGCACTCGTGCTCGGGCGTCGACTCGTAGCACCAGTCGAACTCCGCGCGCGGGAGCTTCAGGTAGCCGTGCGGCATGTGGATGTTCTCGTCGCTGTCAGGCGGCCCCGCCTCGATCGCCAGCACGCGCACGTCCGCGTCCTCGCTCAGGCGGTGGGCGAGCACGCAGCCAGCGGCTCCCGCCCCGACTATCACGTAGTCGTAGGAGTGCCCTGACACGCGCCCGCTCAGAATCCCCGCCTGATCGCCAGGTACGGCAGCAGCCCCAGCTCCGCGATCCCGGGCAGCGGGTCCTCGCGGCTGAACACCGACTCGGTGTCGGCCGCCCGCAGCGAGCGCGCGTACGCGCGCCAGCCGAGCGCCCCGCGCGCCATCAGCGTGAGCGCGGTGGGCACGTCGGTCGCCAGCCTGACCCACGACACGCCCGCGGGCGCGCGCAGGCCGTCGGGCACCGGCAGCGACAGCTGGTCGGCGTACAGCAGGTAGGGGAAGTCCACGCCCGCGCGCTGGCCGAGGCTGTGATAGCCCCAGGTGCGCGCGTTGACGTCGAGCAGCTTCGTGCGCCCGTCGCGCGCGTCGTGCTTGTACTCCAGCTCGACCAGCCCGTAGTAGCCGATGCGGCGCAGGAACCGCTCGGAGACCTGCTCCAGCTCGGGACGCTCGATCGTCTCCACGAACGTGCTCGCCCGCCCGAACAACGGCGGGTGCTGGCGCAGCCGCCGCACGACCATGCTCGCCGAGGGGCGGCCGTCGCGGAAGAACGCGCAGTAGGCGAGCTGCGCCTCGCCCGATCCGGGGATCAGCTCCTGCACGATCACCTCGCCCGCGCCCACCAGGTCGGCCGCCTCGCGGAAGCGCGCGTGCAGCTGCGCGCGCGTGTCCGCGCGCCACGCCTTGCAGCCGGTCGCGTACAGGAAGCGCTCCTTGATCGCCGGCTTGATCGCGAACGGCGGCTCCCCGTCGATCGCGTCGAGCTGCTCGGCGCTTGCCACGAGCCACGTTCGCGGCGTGGCGATCCCCAGCTCGGCGGCGAGCTCGTAGGTCTGGCGCTTGTCCCATGCCCATCTGACCACGTCCCACTCCGGCGTGGGGACACGAAAGCGCGACAGCAGCCGCCGGCGATGGCGCGAGAGCGCAGCGACCGTCTCCTCGCGGGTGGGGAACACGACCGCGCCGTCGAGCCCGTGGCGCTCGCCCAGCTCCAGCAGCGTCTCGACGGTGGCCTCTTCGTCGCGCAGGTCGGCGACGCGCACGGCCGCCGTGGCAAAGCGCGAATGGCGTGCGATCGAGCGCTCGTCGTCGAGCACCAGCACGCTCACGCCCCGACGGCCGAGGCTGCGGACGATGCCGAGCCCCTGGTAGTCGCCGCCGATCACGACCGCGCGCGCAGGCTCTGCGCGGCTGGCGAGTCTCCGTGCGATCCTGCCGCGCGCCGCGCGTCGCACCAGCGGGCCTCTGCTAGGACCGCAGGTCGCCGGCCGGCCGCGCGGATCGGCTCGCGGCGATCTCGCGCGCGACGGCGCGACCCGCATACCAGCTGCCCGACACGAATCGCATGATCGGCCCGAAGCTCCATGCTGCGGGCGCGCCGACCATGTGCAAGCCCGGCACGGAGGTCTCCAGGCCGCGGCCGAGGACGGGATACCCGTTGGCGACGCGCACGCCGGCGAGGACGCTCTCGCCGAGGAAGGCATAGCGCCTGACGTCGACCTGGTAGCCCGTGCCGAACAGCAGGTGGTCGACCTCGCGCACGCTGCCGTCCGACAGCGACACGCGCAGCGCGTCGCCCGCGAGCTGCGCGTCCACGACGCCCACGCCGGTGCTGATCGCGATCTCGCCGAGCCGGACTTTGACGAAGTGCGAGCACGCGGGGCGGATCGAGCGGGCTGCGATCCGGCTCTGCGCGGCGCGCGGCAGCTTGCCGAACAGCCGCGGGCGCTCGACCAGGCGGCTGTACCACAGGGGACCGACGTCGGTCGGCGCGTACACGATCGGCCCGAGGCGGCCGAGGGCCTTCTTCACGCCATGCCCGCGCAGCCATACCACGCCGCGCCGTCGCACCGCCACCTCGACCTGCGCGGCGCCGCGCTCGTGCATCAGCGCTGCGGACTCGAAGGCGCTCTGGCCGCCGCCGATCACCAGCACGCGCTGCCCGGCGAAGACGCCGAGATCGCGATGGTGGGCGGTGTGCGAGACGCGCTCGGCGGGCAGGTGATCGAAGCCCGCGGGCATCCGCTCGAACGGCGCGATCCCGCACGCGATCACGACGCGGCGGGCTCTCACGCGCTCGCCGTCGTCAAGCTCGACGGCGAATCCGCCGTCCGCGCGCTCGAGCGCGCGGACCGCGCGTTCGTCGAGGTCGGCGAGCGCCGTGCGCTGCACCCACGAGCCGTACTCGATGAAGTCCTCCAGCTCCACCGGGTGCTCCAGCAGCCTGCCGGTCGCTTCGGCGTAGCCGGTGAGCGACAGCGGCCCGGTCGTCTCGACCATGCTCGTCGCCGAGAAGTTGGAGCGGAGTTTCATCCCCTCCGGCATCGTCCGCCAGAACGACATCGGATCGCCGAACGCGTGCGCCTGCACGCCGGCGCGGCGCAGGTGGGTGGCGGCGGACAGGCCGTGCGGCCCCGCGCCGATCACGGCCACCTCGACGTCGGGGACCCCTCCGGCGTGCGAGGACAGGGCGAGCGGGGAGCCGCTGCTCAGCGCCATGCCGTCCCCTCCACCAGCTCGACGCGAGCCTCGCCCGCAGCCGCTCCGGCCACGACCCAGCCCTCGCCCGAGCGCTCGATCCACGACTCCGCCCGCCGTCGCCACCACGCGCTGACCTCGCGCGGGAGCGCCATCCAGGCGCTGTGGTCGCCGGCGTAGCGCTCTAGCAGGCGCCGGTACGCGCGCTCGATCGGCTCGTGCACGAGGTAGTCGGGATGGGTGTCGATCAGCGCCAGCCCGCCGCGCTCGCGAAGGCGCTCCGCCTTCTCGATCCACGCGCTCTCGTCGTCGTGGCCGAGGATCACGAACAGCGTGTGGTCCTGCGCCATCGTCAACGGCAGCTCGACCATGTCGCGGTTGAAGAACGGCAGCCACGTGCAGCAGCCGCCCGCCTGCGGCTCGAACGGGTCGGTGTCCGGGTAGGAGGTGTCGTAGTCGAAGCCCAGCAGCGGCATCAGCTCCCATTGGCGCTGCGTCGCGGGGGAGCGGAAGCCGACGGCGCCCCAGCGCTCGGCGGCACGGCGCATCCCCGGCAGGCGCTCCTGCACGCGCGCGAGCGACTCGACGTCGCGTCCGTCGTGGAGCAGGCCGTGCACGCCCACCTCGAAACCGTCCGCCGTCAGCGCGTGCACGCGACCGTCGTCCACCTCGTAGCGGCCGGGGACGAGGTTCCACGAGGAGCGCATGCCGAGGCCGCGCTCCAGCTCGAGCACGGGGTCCAGCGCCGCGAGCCCCGCGGCGGTCTCCACGTCATGGGTGAGCACGAACGCCCACGCGCGGCCTTCCGGCCACGCCGCGATGCGCGGCAGCGGCTCGCCGGTCACGTCCGCCAAGATCGAGGCGAACAGCTCGAAGAAGTCGTGCAGCGCCGTCTCCAGCGGCCAGCTCGGAAAACGCGTGCGCGCCTGCACGCGCGCGTAGCGGCGCCGCAGCCAGATCTGCGCCGCCCGCGGCAGCAGCCGGCGCATCCTGTAGTACGCGCGCAGCACGACGCGGGCTGCCCGTCGCCGGGACCTGCCCCTGACGCTCTCCAGATATCGTTCGCTCCAGTAGCTGGCGCAGACCTCGTCCGGATCGAACGGCAGGAACACGCTGCCGTCGCGCTCCCGCCAGATCGACGCGACGCGCTCGCCGTGCTCGCCGGTCACCGCGACCGCGGGCGACCAGCTTCCGCCGCGCAGCGCGAGCACGCGCTCGGTCTCCCGGTTGCCGAGCACGCGAGCGAAGATCGGGATGCTCCCGCTGCGCGCCTGCACGACCGCGCGAGCCGGTGGCTCGGCGCCGGCCGCCGCGGCGTCGTCGCGGGCCGCCCACCACAGCAGCTCCTTGCCCGTGTCCGCGCGCAGCCGCTCGATGCCCGCCTGCGCAGGCTCGCCGAGCACGTCGTAGGGGATCCGCAGGTGCTCGGCGATCTCCAGCCGGCACGAGCTGTGCAGCGCCGTCGCCGACGACTCAGTTTGCCTTTCGACTTCCAGTGTCATCTCGCCGTGCATCTCCCGTGGACTCCTCGCAACGCCTCTCGCCCCGTCCACAGGCCCGGATTGGAGCCCTGCGCGCGGCGGATTCTCCGACAAAACGATCTCCCCCGCGAGGAACTTCTACGCGGCCGCGACCACGCATCGCGCCCTCGACGTTCACGGCCATGTCAGAGCCCCTTCAGCGCGATGCCGAACAGCGCCCCGCTGTCGTCGGCTGCCGCCACCAGCGAGCCTGCGTCCGCGTGCGAGCGCGCGAACCGGCCGAAGGCCTGATTGCGCTCGATGTCGTCGGCGACGATCGCGCCCTTGCGCAGCGCGCCCCACGCCTGATCCAGCTCGAAGCGAAGGTTGCGCGCCGTGTGGCTGCTGTCGTGGACGAACAGGTCGATCTCGCCCAGCTCGGCCAGCAGCGCCGGGAGCCGGCGCCTGCTGGTGCCGTTCACGTACGTCCAGCGCGCGCGCAGCGCGCTCGGGACGGCGGCGCCGATCTCCGAGTGAAGCGCCGTGTCCAGGGCGGGCAGGTCGATGCTGCACAGGCGCCCCTCGCCGTTGCGCTCCATCGCCTCCAGGATCACGCGGGAGGTGATGCCGCGCGCCACGCCCGTCTCCACCACCGACGCTGCGCGCAGGTGCCTGGTCAGGCACCAGACGACCCGCCCGAGCCCCCGGTCGCCGTCGTCCCAGCCGCCGTACGCGCCGCGCCCGACCGGCAGGCCCTGCTGGCGCAGGGAGCCCTCGATCTCCGACCACAGCGTCTCGAACTCGTGCGCCTGCACGCACGGCCAGGGAAGATCGAGGCGCTCGTGCAAGTGCCGCTCCCATTCCGGGTCCGCCGCGTACTCGTAGCTGTCGGCGCGCCCGGTGATCAGGCGGCGCGCGCGCCCGAAGGCCCGATCGATGCCGTCGCCGGGCTCGCGCAGCGTCAGGCGCGCCGCTCCCGCCGCCCATCGAAGCCGCGCGGACACGGCCGTGAGCCTCGCGTTGTCGTCGCTTTGGCGGGGAATCTGGCCGGATCCTTGTGCTCGCGCCGGCGTGCCGTCGTCGGTGGTCATCGTGGTGGGCGCGGCGGGCGGTTGTGCGATCCTAGCGGGCGTGGCACACGCCGCGAAGAGGCCACCGATCTCCCCCGGGGACGGCGCTCGCCGCGCGGACGGCGCATCGGCTGTGGTCACGATCCAGGCGGGCTCGCCCGGCAAGCGGCCGCTGTTCTGCGTGCACGCCGAGGCCGGCGACGTGTCGCTCTACTACGCGCTCGCGCGCCACCTGGCCCCCGACCAGCCGGTGCTGGGGCTGTGCGCCCCGCCGGCGTTCGAGCTGGGCGAGCGGCGCCTGGAGCGGATCGCCGGGCTGCACGTGCCCGCGATCGCAGCAGCTCAGCCCGGCGGCCCGTATCTGATCGCCGGCGAGTGCACGGGCGGAGCGCTCGCGTACGAGATCGCCCAGCAGCTGCGGAGCGCCGGCCAGGACGTCGCGCTGCTGGCGCTCCTCGACGCGTTCCCGCCGGGCCTGCCGCGCCTGTCGCGGTTCATGCCCAGGCTCGCGTACAGGAGCGTCCATCGCGCTCGCATAATCGGCTTTCACCTCGCCAACCTCGCTCGCCTGCGCATGCGCGCCAAGCTGGCGTACGCCGCCGCCAAGGCCGGGCGCGCCCGGCGGGCGTTGAGCATGAAAGCCGCCGCCGTGCATCGCTCCACGGCGGGCGTCTCGCCGCAGCAGGCCTACAGGGAGGCGTTCGCGGCCTACGACCCGCGGCCGTACGCGGGAGCGGCGGTCGTCTTCCGCGCCGCCAAGCTGCCGCTCGGGGTCCGCGCCGCGCCCGCGATGGGATGGGATCGCCTGGTGAAGGAGCTGGAGGTCGAGACGGTCCCCGGCTACTACACCACGCCGATCTCCGAGCCGGGCGTGCGAGTGCTCGCCGACAGGCTCTCTGCGCATCTGCGCGCGTACGCGGATCAAGCCTGACGCTCCGATCCGGCGCTCAGCACGTCGCCTTCAGCACAGCGCCACCTCGTCGCCGTCGCCGACCTGCAGGCGCAGCGCGCGCGGCATCGAGAAGTCGCGGAAGATCCGCGCCTGGCGCCCGACGATGCTCGCCACCAGGCGGCCGCCGACGTGCATCACGCTGGCGTCCGCGAGCACGATCGAGCGCTCTAGCTCGGCCCCTTCGATGCGCACGCGCTCGGCGATCGAGGTGTGCGGGCCGATGTAGGAGTCGCTGATCAGGGCGTCGGCGCCGATCATCACGGGGCCCACGATCACGCTCGAGGTCACCCGCGCCGTGGGATGGATCAGGATCGGGCCCTCGAAGTTGTTGCCGTTGGTCGCGATCGCTTCGCCGTCGAGCGTGTCGAGCATCATCCGGTTCATGTCGAGCAGGTCGAGCGCGTCACCGGCGAAGTGGCGCCACTTGCGCACCATCCTCACCTCGGTCCTGCCGCCGTCGCGGGCCAGCTGCTCGGCCAGCGCGGCGAAGTCGTGCAGCTGCGCGGAGCGCTCGGGGTTCGGCAGCCGCGCGAGCGCGCCGGCGCCGAGCAGGCAGACGCCGGCGAAGCCGGGGGGCATGGCGGGCGCGTCGCCGGCCAGCTCGCTCGGCAGCGGCTGGGGCACCAGCCGCAGCCGTCGAGGATCGCTGCCGCCGTCGTCGATCAGCAGCAGCGCGTCCGCCGCCTGCTCGCCGAGCAGCTCGATGTACGGGAGCAGCGGCTGTCCGAGCACGCCGTTGGCGCGGTGCAGAAGGCACGGGGCCTCGCCCACGAACTCCGCGGCGCGAAGCAGGGCGTCGTCGTTCTCGCCGCGCCGGTCGCCCACCAGGTGGTGGACGGCGATCCCCTCCGGGCCCTCGTAGGCGATGCCGGCTTCTATCTCCTGCGCGGCGTCGCGGGCACACGATCGCGACGTCAACCACGCCCGCCTCGCGCAGCGAGTCGAGCACATGGCAGATGATCGGCCTGTTGGCAACGCGCTGCAGCGACGGCCTGCGCGTCGCGCCGAGCCACGGTCCCGTCCACGCGGTCGCGCTGGGAACTACGACAACCCCCTTACAGAGCACGTCGATGCAACGGATGGCGCGGCTCCGTACTCGCGCGCGCCTCGTGAACTCTATGCGGCGGCCGCCGGCGCGAGGCCGACGGGGATGCCGTTCTCGCGCATGGAGCTCTCCGCCATCTCGACGGCCGCCACCACGTCCAGGCCCAGCGCCACGTTCGAGCGCGGCTCCTGGCCGCTGCGGATCGCGCCCGCGAAGTCCTCCAGCTCGAGGCGCAGCGGCTCCTGCGGTTCCACGCGCGGGATCACCACGTCGCCGCTGCGGTAAACGAGCTGGTGCTCGCCGAAGTTGGACGGCGGCCCGACGTCCATGCCGCGGTCGTACACGCGCACGGGCTCGTCCGAGGCAGTGTCGTCGTACTGGACCATGCGGTTGCTGCCGACGACGATCATCTGGCGCACCTTGCGGGGCGCCAGCCACGACAGCTGCACGTTGGCGGGGGTGCCGCTGGCGAACGTGAGCGTCAGGAACGCCGTCTCGGGCACCCCTTCGCGGAACACGCAGCTTCCCGAGGCGGCGACTTCGACGACCGGCTGCTCGAGCCAGTAGAGCAGGATCGACAGGTCGTGCGGCGCCAGGTCGCATACGACCCCGTCGCGCTGGTACTTGCCGAGGTTCATGCGCGAGGACGTGACGAAGTGGATCTCGCCGACCACCTCCGTCTGGATCAACTCGCGGACGATGTTGACAGCCGGGCTGTAGACGAACGTGTGGCCGGGCATCAGGACCAGCCCGGATGCCTCGGCCAGCTTGGCGAGCTCCTGGCCGTCGAGCAGGCTCGTCGCGAGCGGCTTCTCCACCAGCACGTGCTTGCCCGCCTCCAGCGCGCGCTTGGCGAGGGGGAAGTGGGTTTGCGGCGGGGTCGCGATCACCACCGCCTCGACGGCGTCGTCGAGCAGGACGTGCTCGTAGTCGCGCAGGGTGCGCACGTCGGTGTGGGTGCAGCTCAACGCGGCGAGCGAGCTGGGCTCGCGATCGCACAGCGCGTGCAGGCGGAACATCTGGGATTCGGCCAGGTTGCGGGCAAGGTTGGGGCCCCAGTACCCGCAGCCGACGAGCGCGGCACCGATCGGAGCCGGCCGCGGCACCAGGCGCCGGGCGGGTCGCACGTCCGTGTGTGAGGTCTCCCAGCCGTTGTGCATAGCCGTACGCAAGAGCAACGCTCCTACGACGCCCGAGCTTGCACAAAGCTTCCAACGCCTTCCACGACGCGATCCAGATCGGCGTCGCTCATGCCCGGGAACAGGGGCAGCGAGCAGATCACACCGGCGAGGCGCTCGCTGACCGGCAGGCTGCCGCGCTCCAGGCCGAGGCTCGCATAGGCGTCGGTGAGGTGGATCGGCGTGGGGTAGTGGACCGCCGATGCGACACCGCGCTCCGCCAGGTGCTCGCGCAGCGCGTCGCGCTGCGCGCTGCGCACGACGAACAGGTGGTAGACGTGGTCCGCCTGCGCGAACGGCGCGCTCGGCAGCTCGAGCGCGTCGCCCGCATCCGCGCATTCGCTCGCCAGCCGCTCGCGCAGCGTCGCCCCGAGCCGGCGGCGCTCGCTGTTCCAGTCCTCCAGACGCGCGAGCTTGAGCCGCAGCACCGCGGCCTGCAGCGCGTCCAGCCGCGCGGTCGTGCCGATCATGCGATGGTGGTAGCGGGGCTGCTCGCCGTGCGCGCGCAGCAGCCGCACGCGCTCGGCCAGCTCGGCCACGGACGTGACCACCGCGCCGCCGTCGCCCCACGCGCCAAGGTTCTTGGTGGGGTAGAAGCTGAAGCACCCGAACACGCCGGCGCTGCCCACGCGCCGGCCGCGGCATTGCGCCCCGTGTGCCTGGCAGGCATCCTCGATCACGTGCACGCCCGCCTCGCGCGTGAGCGCGAGCAGCTCCTCAAGATCGACCGTCGCGCCGTACAGGTGCACCGGGATCACGCAGCGGACCCGCGGACCGAGCTGCTCCGCGACGATCTCCGCGGTGATCACGTGCGACTCCGGGTCCACGTCTACCAGGCGCGGCGTGGCGCCCACCGCGCTCACGGCCTCGGCGGTGGCGATGAAGGAGTTGCTCGGGACGATCACCTCGTCTCCGGGGCCGATCTCGAGCGCGCGCAGCGCGAGCGCGAGCGCTTCGGTGCCCGAGGAGACGCCGACGGCGAACTCGGTCTCGCAGTAGGCGGCGAACTCTCGCTCGAACTCCGCCACGGGCTCGCCGAGCGTGAACGCGCCGCGCTCGGCCACCTCGCGCACGGCGCCCATCAGCTGCTCCAGCAGAGCAGGCTCGGCGAAGTCGAGCCTGGTCAGCGGGACCGAGACGCTCGCGGTCGCGGGGCTGGTCGCCGGTGCGCTCAAGATGCCGCCAGCAGCGACTCGCACGCGCTCGTCGACGGCGCCGAGCCGAGCCTGCTCAGCTCCTCGCGCAGAGCGCGTCGACCACGGTGGTGCAGGCCGTGGATCGAGCTCTCCGAGCGGCCCATGTGCTCCGCGATCTCCGGCGGCGAGAGGCCGACCACGTGGCGCATGACCATCACCGTGCGCTGCTCCTCGGGGAGGGTCGCCAGCGCCGCGTGCAGGTCGCGAGCGCGTTCGCGCGAGCCTTCGTCGACGTGGCTGTCGATGCCGAGCACGTCTTCGGTCGGCGTCGGCCGGCGCCTGCGCAGATGATCCAGCGCGACGTTGCGCGCGAGCCGCAGCAGCCAGCCGGAGAAGGGCACGCCGTAGTCGCTGTACTTGACGATCACCGTCATCAGCTTCATGAAGACCTGCTGCGTGAGGTCCTCGGCCTCTCTGTCATCCCTGACGATGCTGCGTACATAGCCGTACACGTTGCCCGAGTAGCGGATGTACAGGAAGCGGATCGCGTCGCGATCGCCCTGCTTGGCGCGCGCGATCGCCTTGCGCACCTCGGCCGTCGCCTCGGGCGACTCGTCAAGTGTCCTGCGGGAGCGAAAGCCTGCATGACCATCCGTGGATTCGCGGCTGCGAAGCACCCATTCCCCCTGTCTATTCGTCTGTAGTGGTCGTCGTCGTCCGTGTTTAGACCACCCGAATGATGGGTATGACACACATCTCGCACAATGGCCCGATGTTCTCTACGAGCGTTCAGGCACTGAACGCCGATGACTCGTGCGCGCATGCGCTCGCGCGCGCCGGCGCGGCGGATCAGCGCTCGAGGTCGAACGCGCGCTCGGCCTGCTCGGCGACGTGGCGGGCGATCGCCAGCGAGGAGGTGGCGGCGGGGGAGGGCGCGTTGCGCACGTGCAGCGCGCGCTCGGTGTGCGAGAAGGCGAAGTCGTCGAGCAGGCGCCCGTCGCGCGCGAGCGCCTGTGCGCGCACGCCGGCGAACGCCGGCTCGACATCGCTGTTGCGCAGCTCGGGGACGTAGCGGGCGGCCGCGCGCACGAACGTCGAGCGCACGGCCGCGTGGCGCAGCTCGCTCACCCCCGTGCGCCACCAGCGGGCGAGCATGCGCCAGGTTCCAGGCCATGTGAGCGTGTCGAGCAGGTCGCGGCGGCGCACCGTCGACAGGCGATAGGCGTCGCGCGCGCCGGCCATCAGCGCCGTCGGGCCGATCAGCACCTCGCCGTCGACGCGCCGCGTCAGGTGCACCCCCAGGAACGGCAGCGCGGGGTCGGGCACGGGATAGATCAGCGAGCGCACGAGATCGCGCCGCTGCGGTCGCAGGCGCAGGTACGCGCCGCGGAAAGGCACGATCCGCGGGTCGGGACCGGCGCCCGCGGCGAGCGCCAGGCGGTCGGACCACGCGCCGGCGCAGAACACCGCGTGCCCGGCTTCGGTGGCTCCGTGCGAATGCTCGAGGCGCAGCGAGCGCCGCGCCGGCCGCACGCCCCGCACCTCGCAGTCGGTGGCGATTGCGCCGTCGCTCGCGAGCACGTCCCGTGCGTATGCGCGCGCGACCGACGCGAAGTCGACGATGCCGGTGCCCGGCGAATGCAGGCCGGCGATCCCGCGCGCGTGCGGCTCGAGCCGTTCGATCCCCGACGCGTCGATCCTCGCAAGGCCGGGCACGCCGTTCGCTGCCCCCCTGCGCTCGAGCTCCTCGAGCCGGGCGAGCTCGCGTGCGTCCGTCGCGACGATCACCTTGCCGCAGCGCACGCAGTCGATGTCGCGGCTCTCGCAGTACGCGTACAGCTCGCGTGCGCCCTCCACGCACAGTCTCGCCTTCAGCGAGCCCGGTGTGTAGTACACGCCGGCGTGTATCACGCCCGAGTTGTGCCCCGTCTGGTGGGTCGCGACGTCCGCTTCGCGCTCGAACACGGACGCGCCCGGGTTGCGTCGCGTCAGCTCGCGCGCGACCGCCAGCCCGAGCATGCCACCGCCGACCACCGCCAGGTCGCAGCGCCCGGGTGCTCGGCTGTCGCGGATGGCGGCCGGCGACGCCGCCGCCGTCATCTCGAGATCGCGCCGGGGCCGCCCGGCGCGGTGGCCGCCGCCGCGTCCACGAGGCCGGCGCCGTACAGCCGTTCGTCGCCGCCGCCTCCGAGCTTGCGCGCGGTCGCGCGCAGGCGCGCGACGATCTGTGCGGGCGTGGGGTGGCGCCCGAGCACGCCGCTGGCGATGATCAGCGCGGCGGTCGCGGCCACGTGAGGCGTCGCCATCGACGTGCCTTCATAGCCGGAGGGCATCCCGAACTTGGTGAACGATCTACCGGTGAACGTCACCTGGTAGACGTCCTTGCCGGACGGCAGTTCGGGGCGGCAGTTGGGGTCTCCGGGCAGGTCCGCGTCTGCGCCGCCTCCGGGCGCCACCAGCGTGAGGCCGCTGCCGTCGTTGGAGTAGTCGGCGAGACAGCCGTGTTCGGTGGTGGCTCCGACCGACACCACGTTGGGCGCGCGCGCCGGGTAGGCGATCGCGGCGTGGCCCTCGTTGCCGGCGGCCGCCACGACCAGCACGTTGTGGCGGTGCGCGTAGTTGAGCGCGCGTATCAGCTCGGGTATGTCCGACGCTGTCACGCCCGGCGAGAACTCGAGGCTGAGGTTGATTATCTGGGCGTGGTGCTTGACCGCGAACACCACGCCTTCGGCGATCGTCGAGGCTTCGCCTTCGCCCTCGCTGTCGAGCACGCGCACGGGCATGATGTGCGCGCCGAACGCGAGGCCCGTGAGGCCGTAGTGGTTGTCCGTCTCCTCGGCGATCGTCGCCGCCACGAACGTGCCGTGCCCGTTGCGGTCGTTCGGGTACGGGTTCCTGGCGACGAAGTCATAGCCTTTGACGAACGTGTAGCGGCTGAAGTCCGGAGAGCGCCGGAAGCGGCCGCGGTTGGCGTACGCGACGCCCGTGTCGAGCACGGCGATCGTGACGCCCTCCCCGCCGGGCCTGCCGTCGGCGGCGACGTTGGCCCACGCTTCCGGCGCGCCCACGCCGAACGGGCCCACGAAGTTCCACTGCAGTTCCTGCCAGTCGCCGGGCTGGTGCCCGGCGCCTTCGTCGTCGGGGATCCACTCGCCGGCGGCGTGGGCGCGGTAGTCGGGCACCGCCCACGCGACGCCACGCTGCTTGCGCAGGCGTGCAAGCGCGGCGCCGACGCTTTCGCCGGGGGGGAGGCGGACCACGCGGGAACTCGGTTCAACGCCTTCCCCGGCCTGCGCGACGCTCGCGCGGCGGCTGGCGGCGGCGGAGCGCGCGGGAGCGTAGCCGACGACGACCTCGCCTTGGGCGTACGCCGCGGGCGCGTCCGCGATCGCCAACCGGGCGGGGCTCGCGATCAGGATCGCGGCCGCGCAGATCGCCAGCAGCACGCCCTGCGAGCGGACGCCCGGACGCGCGCGCACACACACGGCGAGAGGGATGGCGGCTGGGCGGAACATGGCTTTGGTAATGATGATGGGCGTGGTTAGCGATCGAGCCGGCACTGTCGCAGACGCCGCGGGCGAGACCGGATGAGCGAGCGCTTCTTCCCCCGCGACGACTACTTCATGCGCCTGGCGCTGCGCGAGGCCGAGCGTGCGCTTGAACACGACGACGTCCCGATCGGCGCGGTGCTCGTGCGCGAGGGCGAGGTGCTGGCGTCCGCGCACAACGAGCGCGAGCTGCGCCAGGACCCGACGGCGCACGCCGAGATCCTGGGCCTGCGCGCGGCCGCGTGCGCGGCCGACAGCTGGAGGCTCCTGGACACGGTGATGTACGTCACGCTGGAGCCGTGCGCGATGTGCGCAGGCGCCGTTGTGCTCGCGCGCCTGCCGCGGGTGGTGTTCGGCGCGCGCGATCCCAAGGCGGGCGCGTGCGGCAGCGTGCTGGACGTGCTCGCCGAGCCGCGGTTGAACCACCGTCCGGAGGTGGCGGGCGGCCTGCTCGCCGCCGACTGCGGCGAGCTGCTGAGCGAGTTCTTTGCGTCGCGAAGGTAGCCGGGCGGGCGGCCAGGTGCGCTCGCCCGTCCGGCTGGGAGCCGGGGCAAGAAAGCGGCGCTCGCGACGCTAGAACGCCACCGGCTCTTCCAGTTCGATCGGGCAGCTGTCCCGCCTTTCGGCGCCGCCGGCGAAATCGAGCGGCCGCGAGAACGAGGAGACCACGAGCGCGTTGCTGGCGGGATCGTAGGAGGTGGCGCTCACGCCGAGGTCGTACTCGTCGGGTTCCCACGGGGATTCCACGACCGACCCGTCGGCGAGCGAGATTCGCTCCAGCCGCGAGACCGCGTGCGGCTCGACGCCGGGCTGATCGAGACCGGGCTGCGCGTAGATCGACGTGTAGACGTAGCCCGCCGACAGCGTCAGGCCGGCGAAGAACTGCGCCGATTCGTCGGTCGGCGCGTCATCCGAGCTGAGGCTTGCGATCAACCTGGGAGCGGCGCTGCCTTCGTCGAGCCAGATCTGCGAAAGGCCGGTGGAGGCGGCACCCGGCTGCTCGGCGCTCTCCACGAACGCCACCTGCGTCGGGCTGGCGCTGATGTGCTCGATCGACGCCCCCCGCTGGTGCGGAACGGGCAGCGAGCGGGCCGAAGCGCCGGACAGCCCCGCGGTCTCGAGTCGAACCGAGCCCGTCCCGGGGCTTGCGGTGTTCGCCTGCACGACGAACGCGACCCGCCCCCCGACCGCCGTCCCCACGCTCGAATCGGGCGGCGCAGCCGCGATCATGTGCGCGGCTGTGCCCGCCAGTGGCGCCCACCACAGGCGGCAGCCGTCGGTTCCCGCGTGCCCCGGTCGCGCGCTCCCGTACGGTTTGTGCGGGCAGCGCGAGTACACGACGATCGCGCGGCCGTCCGCATCGGAGCCCAGCTGCACACCGTCGATCCAGCCCCTCGCGGAGGTCGCGCGCAGACGACGGTCGTGTCCGTGGCGGCGTATGACGATCTCGAATCGATGCCCCCGGCCGGACGCGCGCACCCATGCGACAACGCCGTCGAGCGCAGACACGGGGCTGGGCAGCGAGGCGACGGCGAGCGTGCTGAGCCGGCGCGGCGCGGACGCGCCGGCCGCGGGCGCGGCCGCCAGCGTGCACAGGCCGATGAGGTTCGCGGCCATTGCCGCGCGAGCGATCAGCTTCACGAGGTCTCCCCTGCCGAGCCGTGGGTGCGTGACCGACAGGCTCTCACGAACTGTGCCGTGCAGGGCTCAGCGAACGCGCTGGACGATCGCGATGCGCTCCTCTGGGCGCCGGCGCTCGCGCTCGCATGTAACGCTTTGAGGCCGTCCGGCAATTAGTGGGTGTGGAGCGCCGTGTTCGATTCGAGCTGCTGTTTCGCCGGCACGAGCCGGCGGTCAGGGCGTACGCGCTGCGGCGCGTGGGTCCGTCGCTGGCGGACGACGTCGTCGCCGAGGTGTTCCTGGTGTGCTGGCGACGCTTCGAGGAGGTTCCGGCGGATGCGCTTCCGTGGCTGCTCGGGATCGCCAGGAACGTGCTGGGCACGCTGCGGCGCGGCGAGCATCGCCGCGCGGCATTGCGCGGGCGCCTGGCGGAGATCGAGACCTGCGGCCCGAGCGAGCTGGCCGGCATCGGCGACGGCGTGCTCGCGGCGGCGATGGCGCGGCTGAGCGAAGACGACCGCGAGCTGTTGCTGCTGATCGCGTGGGAGGGCCTGTCCACGCGAGCGCTGGCGGCGTCGCTGGGTCTCCGGCCGTCGACCGTGCGCGTGCGCGTGATGCGCGCGCGGCGGCGTCTGCGGGTGGCGCTCGCCCGTGTGGAAGCGGCGTCCAACGCATGTGTGCCGGCAACCATGGAGGTGTCGTGATGGGCAGGGACCCGCTGGAGCGGCTGCGGGCCGCGAACCCCCAGCCGGAGCTGCCCGCTCCCGGCTCGCCCGAGCTGGTCCGTCGTCTGATCGACGACGGTCACGCGCCGCTGCTCGTGTCATATCGAGCGCCAGCGCGCAAGGTGGGGCTGCTGATCGCCGTGACCCTGATAGCGCTGCTGGCGCTGGCCACGCTCGCGCTAGCCGCGACCGGCGTGATCCTCACCGGTGCGCCCGTGCGCCCCGAAGAGGTGCTGAACCCGAGCGTCGGGCTGGGGGTGCCTGCGCCCGGAGCCTCGCAGCTGCTCCCCCTGCGGGTCCCGGACCCCGCCGGCGGGCCGCCGTGGGGGATGCGGGTCGTGAGCACCACCCGTGGCGAGGTGTGCGTGCAGATCGGCCGCGTGCAGGACGGCCAGTTGGGCGAGCTGGGGATCGACGGCGCCTTCCACGACGACGGGCGCTTCCATCCCATCCCCGTCGACGCGCTTCCCCGCGACGAGTTCCACCACCGCGCGTTCGACTCGCTGCTGGGGAGCGCGACCGTGAGCTGCCACCTTGCTGGCCAGGCGGTCGCCGGTGAGCACGTCGGCGTCTCCCCGAGCGCCGCGGCGGAAACACGCCGCTTGCCGGGAGCCGTCGGCGGCCTGCGCGATCTGCTGTATGGCATGCTCGGTCCGCAGGCCGTCAGCGTCGGCTATCGCGAGGACGGCCGGGAGCACACCGCGCCGGTCCTGGCGCCGATCGGCGCCTACCTGCTCGTGTTGCCCACCAGGCCCCATCAGCAGGTCGGCTACGGCGACGAAGCGCTCGGCAGCGACGGCGACCTGGCGCCCGGGCCGCCGCTGACGACGATCACCTACCGCATCGACGGGCGAATCTGCCGGCGCGCTCCCAGCGAGCCGCCTTGGATCCACCGCCACCTCGCCGACGCCTGCCCGTGGCCGCGCTTCCCGAGGAGCCGCCAGCCGATCCGGGAGCTGCACGAGCCGCTGCACGTGCGTCTGCTGGTCAGCCACGGTCTCGTCACCGCAGCGCAGCTGACGTTCGCAGCGCCGTACGCCGTCACGAGCGCGCGCGAGCACTACATCGTGTCGGTGCCGAGCGTTCCGTGCAAAGCGCAAGCCGGCGCCTCCTCCGGCAGCCAGGAAACTAGCGCCCGCAACATCGCCCGCGGCGCCGCCCTGGCGTGGCGTCTTCCCGACCCGTTCGCGAACGTATGCCGCGGGCGCGCGGCGGCGATCGACGTGTGGTACGAACCGTATCCGCATGGCCGGGTGCTCGTCGGCGCCGCCACGATCGAGCTGCCCCCCGGCACGCATCCCCAGCCCTCGCCCCGGCCGCCACGCCGCCGCCTGCGAGGCGGGCGCAGGCGCTAGCCGGAGGCGCAGGCGCGGTCGATCGACGAGCCGAGGCCGAGGCCGCGGCCGACTTGTTCTAGAACGGAGCGATCCACTCGGCTCGATCCGCGAGAGAAACGGAGGACGCAATGACGACTGCGATCGAAGGGCGGAGCCACGGGCTCGGACGAACCGACGTCGACGTCTTCCCGATCTGCCTCGGGGGCAACGTGTTCGGCTGGACCGCCGACGAGCCGCAGTCGCGCGACGTGCTCGACGCGTACGTTGCGGCGGGCGGCAACTTCATCGACACGGCCAACTCCTACCTGGTCGAGCACGGCCGCTCCGAGAGCATCATCGGGCGCTGGATCGCCGACCGCGGCAACCGCGAGCAGCTCGTCGTGGCCACCAAGGTCGGCGGAGGCCGCGGCTCGACGCGCAACCTGCGCGCAACGACGATCGCGAGCGAGGCGCACGCCTCGCTCGAGCGCCTGCAGACCGACCGCATCGACCTGTACTACGCGCACTTCGACGATCAGCAGACGCCGCTCGAGGAGTCGCTGCGGGCGTTCGACGCGCTCGTCCGCGCAGGCACGGTCCGCCACATAGCCGCGTCGAACTACACGCCGGAGCGGCTTGGCGAGGCGCTTTCGCTCCAGCGCGACCTCGGGCTCGCAGAGTTCGCGGTTCTGCAACCGCACTACAACCTCGTGGAGCGGGACTTCGAGCGCACGCTGCTGCCCGTCGCCGAGGAGTGGGACCTCGCCGTGCTGCCGTACTACGCCCTCGCCGCGGGATTCCTCACGGGCAAGTACCGCCCGGGCGGCAAGGCCGTCGAGTCCCCGCGCGCGGATGCCGCTCGCGCGTACCTCGAGCGCGGCGGCGCGGTCGTGCTGGAAGCGCTCGACGAGGTCGCCGCGGCTCACGAGACGACGGTGGCCGCCGTCGCGCTCGCGTGGCTGCTCGCCCAGCCGCGGATCGTCGCCCCGATCGCCAGCGCGCGCACCACGCAGCACCTCGAGCAGATGCTGCCCGCCGTCACGCTGGAGCTGACGGGCGCGGAGCTGGCCAGGCTGTCGGAGGCGTCGCCCGGCGGTGGTTGACGAGGGGTGGGGGGCAGGGCGGGGCGGCGAAGCGGGGGCTGGCGGGGATCGAGGGACGATGTTCGAACCTGCCCCGACTTGGCAGCGCATCAAGGAGCTGCACGAACGACGCTTCAGTTGAGTAGCGGAGAGCCTTCATTGCGGGCGAGCGCGTCCGAGCAGTTCGACAGTCTGGCTAACGATGGAGTTTGAACGCGAGTGGATCGTGCCGCTGGAGCGCGATGGCGCCCGCATCCTGGTTCGGCATGGTGGCAGGCCAATGACGCACTACGCAGCGATGCTTCAGATACTGCGGGATGGTCAGTGGCACACGATCCGGCTGATCGACAACGCCCATGGCGCACACCACATGCACCGATACGCAGGGGACCTCAAGCGAGATGGCGTATGCTTTGGGATAGGCGATCCCCGCGATGTGCTCCCAAAGGCCCTCGCTTACCTGCTACGAGCATCAGAGTCGATCATCGCTAGCTGGCAGCCATGACGCTCGAACCGTTCTTCGACGACTTCATCGATGAGGCACCACTGCCGATCGCGCGTGCCTCGGCGAGACCGCTCGCGGCGCTGATGGAAGACCGCTTTGAATACCCGGATCGGACAGCATTCGTCGCAGCCGACTCCGCCACGTTTGGATCGGCATTCGCGCGGGCTGCATTCGACGAGCATCGGCCGGTGCTCATCGTGATGCCCGATGGCGTGGAGCTCCTATACGAGCCTGCACCAGGGTTGACAGCGAATATTCGACGCAGGCTGCGCTCTCGCCTCGCTGCTCGTCGCCTTCGGGAGATGGGACCTCTCGTGACTGGCCCATCGGACTGGATTGATACCGATCCCGTTCCGATACCCGGATACCGGCATCGCCTACGAGGGCCACGGCCGGAGCCGGCTGCAGCCTGACGCGATGGTCGGCCGGGGCAAGATGATCCCGCGCGGCTCGTGACGGGGAAGCCGGGACGACCTGCGACCCTGGAGCGCATGCTTGAGGCGCTGTTGGAGCCGGTCGGCCGCGAGGTGCGGCGGCGCGCTGCTGAGGCGATCAGGCGCCATCAGAAGCCAGAGCCCCAGCGATGAACGCCTGCTTAGCCTTGGTATACGCCTCGCGGTCATGGTGGTGCTCAGAGGCCAGCTTCTGCTTCAGGGCTTGGTAGCGCTGGGCCAGATCGGGGCGAGCACGCAAGATGTCAGGGAAGACCAGCTCCTCGCGGTAGCGGCGCGATCCCGTCGCAACGAGATGCAGGTGATGAGTGCGATGGGCGGGGTTGGGCTTGCAGAACCAGTGCATCTCGTCGGTGCGATAGGGCGCGTACTGGTAGCCCAGCGCCGCGAGCTTGCCGAAGCAGGCTCGTGAGCTCGCCAGGTCCTTGACGCCGACGAGGATGTCGATCACCGGCTTGGCGGCAAGTCCCGGGACTGCTGTGCTGCCGACATGATGGATGCCGCCGGTGACCCACGGCCCGATGGCTTGCTCAAGCAGCGCTTTCTCGGCTTCAAACCGAGCCGGCCACGCTGGGTCGTAGGGCACGATCCACACCGGCTCATTGGCGACCTGCTCGTCGGTGCTCACAGCAGCTTACGCAGCTCCTCGCGGCTGATTTCAGCGTCCTTGAGCAAGCGCGCCAAGGTCCCGATCGATATTGGCCGCCGGGCCACCGGCACGCTCAGGGTCCGGCGGGTGGCTGGATGCACATAGATGTGATGGCTGCCACGGCTACGGTCGTGCTCCCAGCCCTTGCGCTCTAGAACGCGGATGAGTTCTTTGGCGGTGAGTCGCGGGAGCTTGTCGCTCACGCGGCCGGCGCTAGTTTGCGGTGCTCGACCTTGGGGAGCTTCCACCCGCGCTCGGCGCGGGACTCAAGGTAGAGCGCCATTGCCTCCTGGATCATAGCGGTGGCTTCCTCCAGCGTCTCGCCCTCGCTGACGCAGCCCGGCAGATCCGGGACATAGACGGTGTAGCCGCCCTCGTCCTGCAGCTCAAAGACAACGTCGAATTGTGGCTGGGTGTCCGTGGTCATCGCTCGGCTTCCTTCTGAACACATTGTACCTGCGGGCCGCCGTGCGGTGCAAGCTGAGCATGTCGTCGCACAAGCGGCATTGAGCGACGTATCCATGGCGAGACGTTCACATATTCTTTCGCTGGAGTTACTTCACGATCCCCGCGAACTCGATGCCGCCTGCGGCTAGAAACATCAAGAGGGCGACGCAAAGAGCCGCGACCGGAGGGGAAAGGGTGCCGAGGTCTTGGAATACGCTGGCGATCCCTTCGAGGCCTTCCTTTATGCCGACGGCTGGGGCCACCGAGGCGAAGGCTTGCGTTGCGCCCGTATGCGCGGCAGTGACCGCCTCGAGGGCCGCAGTATTAGCGTCGCTCGGGTGCGCCGCCGCCTTCTTAGCCGCCTTTTGTACTCCATTCGAAGTCTTTGCCACCGCGTCGCCTGCTGCGGCAATCGGCTTGACAGCGGCTTGGACAGGCGCAATGACGGTCTTGTACATGGCCCAATAAGCGAAGCCAATCGTCAACAGCCCACCGGCCGCAGTGATGATTGCGATTCCAAGCATTTGCCCCCCCCCTGGTTGGTTGGAAGATTGTTGCGCAGAGGATATACTCTTCCGCGACGAAGTGCCCAGTAGCTGGAACTTTGCTACGTGCTGGCCCGACTCGTAGAGGCGGTGGGGCCGCTGCCCCAAGCAGTAGGCAGACCTAGCGCACCTTTGAGTTGACCGGCTCTTGCGGCTACTACGTTGCTATGCGGCTCTCGCCGATTCGTATCTCGGGTCCTTCTAGGTGTGAGCAGCGCGTCGCACAAAATCGGCGTTAGGCGACAACCCGCGAGGGCCGACGCCGAGATCGTCAAGGTCCCTGGCGTCGAGTAAGAGGGCTCGTCCCCTTGTGGTAATCAGAGAGCGCCGGCCTTGTCCAGCCGCTTCGTCGACTAGGTTCGAGTTCCGGTGTTTGGCTGCGTCAAGGAATCCGCATCCGTCTCTCGGATCTTCACCTTTACCCATCGGCCGCCGTGGGTGCGCGGTAAATGTCGATCACGCTCCGACCTTCCGTGGTCAGATAGAACGGCAGCGGTTCTGCGAGCACCGCTGCAGCTCCGCACGCCAAGTAGGCCTCGGCAAAGTGCGACCCCGTTTGCGCGAACAGGATGATCGCGGTGTTGTGCTCGCGGCCTACGGCTAGGATCTCGTCGAGCGTTCCGGTCGCCAGGGTCATGCCGGTCACGATTGCGACATCGGCTTCCGCGACTAGCTGCGGGGTGGTGCTCCCGTGGCGGACCGGGACGCCGTGAACGTCTGTCCCGACGATCCGCTGGTAGTAGTCGCTGGCCGTCAGCGTGAGATCGGCTCTTCTGTGTTTTATCATCGCGATTATGTCCCCGACGACGCCCACGTTGGTGACGCGTGGCGGCGGAGACATATTGGTGTCTGCTAGCGCGCGCTCAACCTCGTCACAGACAACGCTGGCCCTTTGCGTCGCCTTCTGCACATTCGAGCCTTCGAGGACTACGCGCTGGTCGGCGCTGCGGCACAGCGCGGCGTAGGCGGCGTCGAGTGCGGCGATCTGCCACGCTCCTCCGCCCAGGTCGTCGGTTACCGCGTCGGCGCCGAGCAAGGTGTCGCGGACGCCGGGCTCTTCCACGGTTGGCTCGTAGTAGCAGCAGCCTTGGCCCGAGGTCTGAACCACGAGATAGTGAAGATGAAGTCTGCTGGAGGCTGGAGCGAGCTCGATCGCGTAGCTGGTTCTCCACACGCCGCGTATGCGGACCGCGTCATCTCCAAGGCGCATCCCTCGGCGTGCGGCGAGCGCTTCGCCCCTAAGATACTTCAGCACGCCATTGGCCATCGGCTCGGCTCAACTCCTCGACAGCAGAATCCGGAGCCGCTTCAGCCTGCCGGTGCGCTTCGGCACTTTCGGGCGGCCACGGAGCGCGATGAAGTAGAGGGCGACGAGCCACAGCGCGGCGCTGACAGCGAAGGCGATCTCGGCGATGGTCACGGCGACCGTGATCAGGATCGCTGCGCCCAGGGTCATGGCGACGCCTAGCATGAATCCCGCGCCTGGTTCGCGGATGCCGCTCGTGGCTATCTGCCGCAGGCTTGGGGTCCCGACGTAGGTCAAGATTGAGTTCGCCGCGTCTATGTGCTCGTCGGCGAAGCCCGCGGCCCTCAGGTCCTGCTCGCAGGCGGCCTCGATTTTCGGCCGGGTCAGGCAGAGCGTGAGGTCTCGCTTGTTGCGGCACATGTCGAAAAGGCAGTACGCCGGCCGGGAATGCTCAAACTGGTAGTGACCAATCAAGCAGAGCGTCTCGCACAGGACGAGAAACGCGAGGTAACGCTGGAGGCTCCCGCCCGGCGGGATGTAGTCCCAGTAATGACTCAGCGTGATGATGCCAAGGCCGCGTGTCTCGTCGTGCGTGTTGAATACCGAGCGTTCGAGGTCGTCGCTCGTTATCGCGATTGCGTAGTCGTAGCCGCGCTGTTCACCTTTGATGATGCCGAGCCGCTCATAGTAGTGCTCGTCGGTGTAGATGTGCAGCTTGTCGTACGGCCCTAGGACCCACTGCTGGTCAAACGCGGTGTACTCGAAGCACGTCTGCAAGCTGTTGAGCAGTTCGGCGAACCGGGTCAGGCTGAATCCCCGCCGCGAGGAGAATGCTGCAGTTTCGAGGCCCTGCGTCGAGCAGAGCGCGACCCGTGGTTTCGGGGGAACAGTGATCCGGGTTGGACCGACGCCGGTGTCCGGAGACGGCCGGCCTTCGGATGTCTGCGCAGCGTTCTGAGCTTGGCTCGACATCATGCGGAGCTGATAGCGAAGATCGGATGGGTTGCTCGTTCGGCGGTGGAAATCTCGCAGTTGCCGCCGGTGCACAAGACCTCGCGGGGCGCGGCGAAACTTCCCCAGTCGAGCATGCTCATTGTCATGCCGTAGGCGCCGGTGTTGTGCATGACGACGACGTCACCCTCTTCTGGCAGGGGGAGATCGACGTTCTCGCACAGCACGTCGCTCGGCATGCACGAGGGACCGACGACAGTGCAAAGCTCGGTCTTTCGCTTGGCAGCCTTGCCGAGCACGGAGCAGGGATGTTGCTGAGCCCAATCCATCGCCGGGCGCGCAAAGCCGCTGATGCCGGACTCGGTGACGATGAACGTCGTACCGCGGGAACGCTTTACATCGACAACGCGGGTCAAGAACAGGCCGGCTTCGCCGACAAGAAAGCGTCCGACCTCCAGGCAGAGACGCGGCTTGCCGTACCCGCGCCTCCAGGCGGTCGGCATGTGGGTCCAGATCCTTTTGCCGAGTTTCTCGATGTCGAGCAAGCGCTCGGCCGGCGAGTACGGAATTCCGAATCCCCCGCCGAAGTTCACCACCTGCAAGTTCAGCCGATGCGTCGAGGCGATCTCGATCGCGAGGGCAGCGACGGTCTCGAAGTGCATCAGCAGCGAACGGGCGTCCATGACCTGGCTCGCGACGAAGGTGTGTACCCCGCAGATTTCGAGCCAGTCGCGGTCGATCTCGGGAATGACGGTGTCGACGGCTTCCTCGTCGATCCCGAACTGGCTCGGAACGCCTGCCATGAGCTCCCCCGCCGATGACGGCCGGCGCCGCGTGTTGATCCTCAGCGCGATCGAGAGGCGCCGGTCGTACTCGCGCGCCAGCTCTTCTAGGCGGCGGATCTCGGTCAGCGACTCGACGTAGATCATTCCGACGCCTTGGTCGAGAGCATGCCGTAGCGCCGTAGCCGATTTCGCGGGGCCGACGAAACCCATGCCGTTCGGGGCGTAGCCAGCGTCGATCGCCACATCAATCTCGGACTGGGAGGAGACGCCTGCCTCAAAACCGGTCTCGGCGAGTAGCCGGCACACCGCGGGGGACGGATTGCTCTTGATCGAGTAGAGGATTTCAAAGCCGCTGAAGGCGTCGTGGAGAGTCGCCGCGCGTTCGCGCATCATGTCGCCGCTGTAGACGTACAGCGGCGTGCCGAACCGCTCCGCCAGGGCGGCGACGGTCGTCTCCCCGACGAGCAGATCCGGACCGGCGGCCGGCCATCCGTGAACGTGTCGAGTCACGCCGCCTCGTCGAGTCGAAGCCGCTGTTTGGCTGAAAAGCGCGCCCACGAGAGCGGAGCGGTGTCCACTGTGGGCTTCTCTCCGCATACCGCCTGCGCCGCCAGCTCGCCGCCGATCGGAGCGAGCGTTACGCCGAACGCTCCCCAGGCGCAGGAGAGGTACAGGCCTGTCGTCCCGGCTACGCCTCCCACGATGGGGTGACCGTCAGCTCCTTCGCGATGGCGGACAACGACCGGGTCCAGCATTGGCCTCGAGCCGGCCCACGTTTCGACCGTCGCAAGCGGAGCTAGCGACGGTGCTCGTGCCTCCAGGTATTCCGCGGCAACGGCTTCGTACTGCGAGTCGTAGGTCGCGTCCAGAGAGGCTTGGTCCTCGTCTAGCCAGTTCGTTGGCCCGACCCCCATCAGCACGCCGTCCGGGTGACGTCTGAAATACCAGCCGCTGTCGACATCCTCAACGATGGGCACCCGGCGGCGCCCGGGCTCGTCGACTTTGAGCAAGAGCATGTTTCGGTGGCTTCGCTTTATCGGAAGATCGATCCCGGCCCAGAGCCCTACCTCCCGGGCCCGAGCCCCCGCGCAGTTGACGACGCAGTCCGTGTCGATGACCTCGCCCGAGTCGAGTTTCACCCCGACGACCTGTTGGTTGTCGAGCATCAGCTCAACCGCCGCCGTATTCGGCCTGACGGTCGCACCCCGACGCTCGGCGAAGTCGAGATATCCATCAACGACGGCGCGTGCCGCCACATAGCCGTCAGACGGGCAATAGGTTGCCGCCGCGATGCCGTCTCCCGATACCACGCCGCCGGTGAGAACTTCGACCTCGCTGCCGTCGATCACGTCGGTTTCGACCCCGAGGGAGCGCTGGAATTCGGCGAGCGCGACGAGCCGCTTGCCCCCCTTATCGCTGGTGCTGAACAGGATGCTCCCGGTCTGGTGCAGGCCGATATCGACCCGAAGCGTGTTCGCGAGCTCGCGGTAGCGTTCGATCGAGAGGCGCGCGAGTCGTGTGATGCTCTCGTCGTCGGTTTGGTGCATCAGCATCGCCGCGGAGGCAGCGGTCGCGCCGCCGCCGCGTTCAGCTCGGTCGAGGACTACGATCTCGGCGCCGCTCAGCCGCGTGGCAAGGTTGTACGCCACGCTAGCCCCATGAATGCCAGCGCCGATTACCACAATGTCGGCCGCCGTTTGTTTACTCGGCATCGACTCGGAGGAACGGAGCGGCTAGTTGACGCGATTGGTCGGGGCGCCCTTGAGGAAGTTCTCGACGTTCGCTACGAAGATGTCCTGCTTCGCGGCGGTCGCCTCGTTGGTCGTGTAGGCGATCGGCGGATACACGATGCAGTTCGCGAGCGGCCTCAGGCGAGCGGCATCCTCCGGCGTGAACTCGTCTGAGTGGTCGAGGATAAAAGTGATGTCGTTTTGCGCCAGTCGCTCGATCAGCGCGTCGAGATCGATGATCTCCATCGGCGCCGTGTTGACGACGAGCGCGCCGGGCTTGATCGCCGCGATAGCCTCCCGGTCGATCATCCGCTCTGTCTCCGGGCTGAACTCCAGGTGCAACGAGATGATGTCCGACCGAGCCAGCAGGTCGGGAAGCTCGACCCGGACGATGTCAGCGCCGACTTCCTTCGGCGAGCGTGACCAGTAGATCGTCTTCGCACCGAAGCCGGCCGACGCGAGATCCGCGACCCGGCGACCGATGTGACCGAGCCCGACGACGCCGAAGGTCTTGTCCTGGATCTCTGAGCCGGTGAACGTCGCCTCTGAGTAGTCGCCCGCGGCGCCCTGCTCAAGCGCGCGTCGAATCTCCCGAAGGTGCGCGAGGATACAGGCGAACGTGAACTCGGCTACTCCCTCGGTGCTGTAGTCGGCAACGTTGCTCACGACGATCCCCTTCGTTGCCGCGTACGCGGTGTCGATGCGGCCGTACCCCGTCCCGAGCATCCCGATGTAACGGAGGTTGGGGGCCTGGTCTATGAGCGCCTTGTCGGCTCCCATGCCCAGCTTCAGCAGAAGCCCGTCCGCCTCGGCGAGCTGGGCTGTGAGATCGGCGGAATCGGCCGACGACTGGATCAGGTTGGAACTCGCGGCGGACAGGCGATCCCAGTACTGCTGCTCAAGATCAGACGCAGCGAAGTTCAGCATCAGCAGGTTGGTCAGCATGCGGCACTACTTCCCCTTGTTAGAATTGATAGGCCCAGCGTAACACGAGACTTCATTCCCCCGCAAACGCAGGCGAGCAGGACGATACACTAAAATAGCCATATTGTCCGACGAGTTCCGATCATACGTCGTGCTACTAGGTGCTGACCTTCGCGCCTGCAGAGAACGACGCGACCTATCGTCAGACTGAAGCCTGGTGGTTCCCGCAAGGATCTGGTGCGACACAATCGTCACGTCGCACATGTGCCGTTGGCGGGCAGCGCTGGTCGAGCGGTTTTGCCTGCTGGACTGGTCTACAACCCGGCCCGTGCGAGCAGCCGGCTGGGTCTTGTGCCGAGTGCGGTGGCGATCTTGGCGATGGTGTCGAGGGTGATGTTGAACTCGCCGCGCTCGATCGCCCCGCCGTAGCTGCGGTCGATCGCGGCGCGGTTGGCGAGCGCTTCTTGCGCCAGGCCGCGTTCTCGCCGGGTGGCTCGGATGGCCTGGCCGAGTGCCTGGTTGGCGGCGGATTTCTTCGCTGGCATGAGCTAATACACCGCCTCATCCCTGTTCCAGCGGGTGAGGTCGCGGCGGCTGGTCTGCCCGTGGGGTGCGTCATCTACATCGGGGCGTGCGTCATCGGGCTCTGCCCACTCGTGGAGACAGTAGGTGGCTGATCCCAGGCGCTCGCAGGCGTCCTTGATGCGTGTGGCAAGCTCGTACCACTGTCCGGATGGGGGCTGCCCGCCAGCCCCAAGCAATGCCGTGGCTTCGTCCAGGAGGTCACGTAGGTCGCGGCGGAAGCCGGCGATCCGGCCGGCTGCCTCGTCGTGGGCTTTGCGCCAGCGGGCGTGCTGGGGGGACTCGGGTAGCTCGTTGAGCCCGGATGCGTCTTGGGCGGCGGCGAGTCGCAGCTGTCCTTTGCGGGTCAGGCAGCAGCGCGGCTCCCCGCTCTTGCGGCTCTGCTCGATAAGGCCGTTGGCTTCCAGCTGCTGCCAGACGGGCCGCAGCCAGACGGTGGTCGCGCCGGTATGCGGCAGGCCGAGATGCGCCTTGACGTCGGAGATCCAGACACCCCAGCGCTCATGGCTGCGGCGATGGCGGTAGGCGCGGTCGATGGCGGTGAGCACCTTCTCGACCGGCGGCAGCACGCGGGTAGGCTCTCGTGCGGGCATGGGAGATCGTTCCTCTCGTGTCCGGGCTCCGGTGCGGGGCGCAACCCGTGCCGGGGCCGCTTGGGCTTACGGAGCCGGCCACCCTAGGGCTGAGGCGACTGAGCGGTCAAGCTGTGGCAGGAGCCCTCAGCGGCGGGATGATGCGGCTGCGGACCTGTTTGCCGAGGCCGCATCGACCTCAAGCTGCTCGGCTGCCGCGATCAGCTCGGAGGCGGTGAGGTCGAGACCGGCAGCCAGGCGGGTAGTAGACCCGATGTCTTCTCTCGGTGGTGCTGAGTGCACAGGAGCGCGAGGTTATCCGGATCATGTTTCCTGGACCTCGCTCCATGAGACAAGATGATCATAATCGTAGAGTGGCAGGCCACATATTACGCAGCCAAACCCGCAACGCTGGCGTACTACGCGCTTGATCGGCTCGGGGATTGGTGGCCTTGTGTCTCCCATAGTGGTAGTTTAGTCGTTGGCATTCTGGTAAGTAAATGGTGACTGTCGCACAAGCGGCACTGAGCGGCGTCTACGGCGTCGCCATGCGACGATCTGCTATCTAGGCGGAAGGGTCGGCATCGGTATCTCGCTGTGACTATCCGGACGTGTTCCGTGCGCGAGCATTCTCGTTGTTCGGAGCTGGCCCAAGGCGCTCCAAACTATCAGAGCAAGGACAAGCGCGAGTATAGGGATGCTGGCATATTCAACTCCGAGGCGATGGGGGATTTCGACGAATACGCCTTTGATTTCTCTGGTCGTTACGGTGAATGCGGTGCGGCGTTCGACCTGAAGGGCTATGTAGATTCCCAGAAGCGCAAGCGTCGGGATATATAGAATGATGCCTCGCGTGACGTAGAGTGGCAGGAAGATCCACCCTCTGCGTCCATCACCGAGCCGCATGTAGGCCATAAACTGCTCCCATGACATGGGCCTTCGACTCATCTCCAGATAAATCCCATCCTTCAGGTTGCCCTTCATGGTGTCCGACCAACCGAGACGTGCATCAATGTCAGAGTCTTGATCGGGCGAGTGCCGCGTGACGCTGCTATAGGCCAAGAAGTTCAGCTTTGGTGCGAGAACGTCTCGAATATACGTGCCGGCGAGTATCATATCCGTTGACATCAACTGATGGTTTATCGGAAACCACATCGCGAGGAGCGCGGCGGTGACGACAATCCAGACATGTTCCTCCAAAAAGGCCGAAGCGGTCACGTCAAGGAGTTGAGACGCCAGGATTGCGCCGATGAGCGCGAAAAGATATGCATACGTCCGCTCTAGCTGCGTCTTGACCGACACAATCTCTTCCCGTAGTGCGCGAAACTCAGCTAGCAATATCTCAAACGCCCACCGCCCTTCGTCGTGCGCGAAGTCGGTCTTGCTATCCACTGGCATACGGCCATGATGCGGGGTGCGCTGTCTCGGTCCCAACATCGACCGCATCCTATACGATGGCTAGTCCCGACTGTTGGACACCACCGCGAAGGGTCCGTGAGCGTCAGCTTATGCGGTCAGCCTTGCGACGCGATAGGTTGGCGTCGGCGTCGGCGAAGCTTCCTCGATCGTGAGGTAGTCGGTGGGCAGTGCGTCTCGTGTCTTACGTAGCTCGTCTACCCACGTGGTACCAAGAGCCGAGAGGGAAAGATCGCCGTTTACCAGCTTATTGGGCATCAGCCGGGCTTCTCGCAGGCTGCGAATTCGGGGCAGCTGCAGGCGCTTGAAGAGACGCGTGTTGCCGGCCTCGATCCCCGGAATACCGGGGAGGAGGACAAAGGGTACATTTTGTTGAAACAGCTCCATGAGCGTTACCGATCCAGGCTTGGTCACGACAAGGTCATAATGCTGGTAGGTAGTCGCAACTCCAGATACAAAGCCGCAGGCCAACGCTGACGATCGTTGGAGACGTTTTTGGAGCCTGACGTTATTGCCACAGACGACTGTTACCGACGCAGGGCGCTGTGAGCGAAGAATCCCGGTAGCTGCGGCTTTGAGTGGTCCAAGGCCCTCTGAGCCACCGATCACGAGTATTCGCAGAGCACTACGTCGATTGGCGCTCCAGTTGGGCTTTGCGGAAGTATCTGCGACTAGCGTTGGCAGGCGCCGAAGCAGAATCCGCTCAGGATCGATGTCGCAGTTTCGGGCCATTGCTGCCATGTATGTGGTCGGCACGACATATCGATCTGCTCCCGGCGTGAACCATTCCTGCGGTCCGCCAAATAGATCGGTCACTAGCACCACGGTGCGCACCTTCGCGTCGGTGAAGCGGGCGATGCAGTTGCAATACATACTATAAGTGATAATGACCGTGTGGTATTGCTTGAGATCGTACTCTTCGAAAGCCGACCGCAGGCGATGCCTTATGAAGCGACTGTACAAGTTGCGGACGAGTTTTATCTTTCGACTGTAGTAAAATAGCGCCCAAATCATCGGCAGGTATGCGGTCATAAAGCGGTAGAGTCGAGGCAGTCGTGAGAATGCGGGGACTCTCTGGATTGGTTCATCGATGTGGACCCTGACCGACCCGTCTTCTTGTTCGAGGCGGTTCTTGAGAGCCCAAGCCGTCGAAATATGGCCGGCGCCGATCTCGGCTGTGAGGATCAGGATGCGCCGCCCGTATTCCGTGTCGCGGTCGCTCTGGTGATGGTCCGTGGGGGACCAGCGAGTAGGCTTCGGGTAGGTGACAACTTGGCCCGTCATCGAACGGACCGGCTTAATGAGAATGCATACATCAGTTTATTATCGCACGTGGCAGGCTGGGCGAGCCAGCGGTGGTCGATGGATGGAGGCATGCACCACTGCGCAACGACAGTTCGACATGCAGGGTGCAGACTCCTCGACTGCGAGTGAAGTTGCAATGTGGCGACGCGTGAGGATAGCGCAGACGAGCAGTAGTAAGCGAAGCAACAAGCGGCGCTGCCGTGTGGCCCGCCACCGATCATGGGGATCAGGGTAGCGTCTTGTTGGGTTTGCCGGGTGGGCTATGGCACGTCGCGACGGACATTGCTACACAATAGACGAGTCTAGGATCGCCGCATCGGCGGCATTAACTGGCTGGCCGGCCAAAGCGCCGGGAAAGCAAGCAGCGCTGGTTGCCAGCGCCACGTGAGTCGCTGGGCAGTGTTTCGGTCTAGCTGCTGATCTCGTCGCACATGTGCCACTGTCCGACTGACCCCGAGCCCCACGATCGCCTACAGTCCAGCTCGGCGCAGCAGCACCGAAGCCGAGATGCCCAGCTTGCTCGTGATCTTCAAGAGCGTGTCCATGGTCACGTTGAACTCGCCACGCTCAACAGCGCCCATGTACGAACGATCCAGGCCGACAACGAGGGCAAAGGCTTCTTGGCTGTAGCCCTGCGCCTGGCGAGCCGAGCGAATGGCCCGGCCGAGGGCTTCATGGGTGGCAGTCTTTCGACGGGGCAATTGACCTCCTGAGCGTCAGGGCGCCGCGCCCGTGTGCGAGCAGCGCGGCGCCGGGGTGCTCTCTGAACCTCAGACGGTGCCCATCTCGATAGCGGCAGCTCGGCCGGCGGCACGGGTCGGAAAGACCACATCGCCCCAGCGATGCAGCAGGCCCGCGCCGGTCAGGCGGGCTACGGCATCAGTCGCCCTAGCGTGGCTGCCGAGTTCCCGGCCGATCTCGTCCAGGCTCCAGGGTCAGTGGTGATCCTCCAGCATGAAACTGAGGACTACCCGGTCAACGTGCTCGTCCGTGAGCCGAGCCAGCAGCTCGTCTCGCATAAGCTGATCCCCGCATGGGAGCTAGTACCTCCTGTGTCACGCCCCCGGCAGTTCCAAGCTGCGCGGGGGCACTTTGGCGTTGATGGCGCTGCCGTGCTACGCGTGGATTTCGTCAGCCATGACGGCTGCCCGGCTGGTCCACACGAACTGGTCGAGCCGGTGGATCAGGCCACCCGTGGCCAGCCGGCGCAGACTGTCCACCGGGTCCTTGTCCAATCACCCGCTCGATCTCATCGACCGAGGCGGGGCGGTGGTTGCAGTCGTTGATCAGGACGCTCAGGACGGTGTAGTCGTCCTCGTTCTGGACTTCGATGGTCGTCTTCTGAGTAGGGTTCGCTTGCATCGGAAGGTGCTCCTTTCGGTGCCACGCCCCCGGCCGTCGCAAGCGGCGCGGGGGCACTTGGTTAACTGGTCGCCCCCCAGCCTACTAGCTAATCCGTGTAATGTCTAGGCTGGCTCGTTCGCCAGCGCTTCGGCTCGCGCCGCAGCGCCGACACGCTGACCTTGAGCCCTTCAGCCAGCCGCCCGATGTTGCTCCAGTTCGGTTTGCGCCGGCCACGCTCCACCTGGCTGACGTAGCTCTGCATGAAGCCGGTCGCCGCCGCGAGCTGCATCTGGCTCAGGCCACGTTCCTCACGAATGGTGCGGACAGCACGGCCGAGGGCGGCCGGATCAGGCGCGGGCGTCGGCATGGCTAGCTTCGGGGTTCGCCGTCAGCCTCCCCAGCTCCTTGCGTGAGCAAGCTAGAGCGGGTGTCGATCCGGGCTGAGCGTTGAGCTGAACCGGATTGGGATCGCTTTGCCTGGGCGCTTCTGCAACACGCCCGCATCCTGGCCGCCAACAAGGCCAAGCAGCGCAAGGCGAAGCCGTGAGGCGAGCGGAGCCGACTTGGTTTCGCCTGCGCTTTCCGCTTGATATGGATGAGGCGGCTGTCCTGGCCGCACTGTCGGCCTTTTCTGGTCTGCCGCATGGCACGCGCCTGCTGTTCGCCGCGCAGGGTGAGATCGAGCACTATCTCGCCCTCACCCCCCAAGCTGCTGATTCGGTCACGGCCAGCCTGCGCGCCGCTATCCCGAGCCTGCGCCTGGATCACACCCCGCCGCCGCGTAGTCCGCACACGCGGCAGCTGCTCTGGCAGCTCGCTCCCGCCAAGGCGGCGATTCGCAGCGACGAGCCGGCCACGGTTGCCGCCAGTCTGCTCGCCAGCCTCTACCCCCTTCAGCCGGACTAGATAGTCGAGCTGTGCTGGCTCACTCGGCCAGCCCCACGCCCCCCACTGCTCGACGCCGAGCCCCGACACGGGCGTGATGGCCGGGGGACGGCGCTTCGCCACAAGTTGGCGACCCCCGGCGTCAGCGCCTATGGCGAGCTGCGAGTGAGCGCCAAGGCTCCTGCCCGCGCCATCCAGCTCATGCAGCGGGTGGCCTCGGTACTGCGCAGCTTGTCCACCCCCCACGGTCGTCTGCTGGCTGATCCGTACCGCTACGGCCAACTGCTCCACCTACTCGGCCAGCGTGGCCGTTATCTCAGCGTCGCTGAACTCGCCGCCGTCATCGGCTGGCCGATCGGCGGCCCTGATCTCCCCGCCCTGGAGCTGGGCGTCGCCCGAACGCTCGTCCCGAGCTTGCACCTGCCGAGCATCGGCCGCGTGCTCGGCACCAGCGACTTTGCCGGCCTGCGCCGGCCGGTGGCCATCACGCCGGCGGCCTCGACCAAGGGCCTCTACATCC
>Ga0335075_10001798_pt1 | contig 34978 bp, 27 predicted proteins | sample Lox_Sample_24_FD_206723 | JGI IMG/M metagenome (GOLD analysis project Ga0335075, IMG submission 206723) | Soil microbial communities from Loxahatchee National Wildlife Refuge, Florida, United States - Lox_Sample_2.4 | ecosystem: Environmental > Terrestrial > Soil > Wetlands | place: USA...
GGCGAGCGGCGCCGGCTCGTAGGCGTCTTCTTCGGGTTCGGGATTGGGTTCGTCCGACATCGCTGGCTCCCGCGATAATTGGTCCGCTGGTTTAGTTCGTCACTGAGGAGACCTGGTCCAACACATCCGACAGCGTTTTACGCACGGAGACCGGGACGAAAGGATTCTCGTCGAGTCCAGTGATGAGATCGCCATCGAGCGCCTGGCGGGCTTCCTTGATGCATTCGGCGGCTCCTTGCTTCATTCCGGAGATGTCGTTGTCGTCCGCATTATCGTCACTCAGAACAGCGACAGCCGCGTCGAGAGTTTGGTCCATATCATCGGGGAAAAGCTTCACGAAACCCGCCTCGATTTTGGCCCCGAACGCATCGAGGACCAGGCTTCTTGTTTTAGCATTAGGGTCCTTCGCTTGGCTGTTGTCTGCCACGTCATCGTCGAGCACGAGCTGGAGGTCGTCAGAGTTGCTGTCATCGTCGCTTTCGTCATCCCTCAGCTTCTGTTTGCCTTTCCTGTCCTCGATTTTCGGCGGCGGCGCATCGTCCTGTTTACCGCCCAGTATGGCATTGATCTCCTTGCGGATCTTCGCAATCTCGCCTTGCGCTTTAGCGAGCGCCTTGAGCCACAAGTCGCCGGGTTTCGGCGTCAGGTCGCCCGGTATGCCAAGAGCATTGAGGTGCTCGCCCAGCTCTTTCATGGCGACCGGGTAGTTCGTCAGCGGATCCGTTACCTCGTCAAACAACCCAAATTTCTTCGCCGCGATCAGCATTTCGGACATACTGTGGTGCCCGCCGGCGAGCAGCGTGGCCATGTGGATCCCGATCGTCTTTTCGCGCTTCTTCTTTTCCGCCTCATGCTCCTGGCCGTCGAGGTCATCGAGCTTCTCTTTGGCCTCCCAGGACAGCGCAATACCCTCGATCGTTCCGGACGCGCCGCCAATGAATGGTGCGCCCTGACTGAGAAATTTCTGGTACGTCGGGGAGTTGGGTTTGCCCTCGAACATGCCCTTGGCGTGTTCCACCTCGCGGGTGAAGAAGTTTTCCGCGCCCTCCGGCCGGAACACGTGATCGGCGATGCCGGCATGGGGGCCGACGAAGCTGTTGCGACGCTTGCGGCCCTCGAAGCGCCCTCGCTCCTGGAACTCCGCGCCTCCGCGAGCGTTCGCGCGCAACTCCCTGCCGGGCGAGGTCTCGGCTACGCGATCGGCAACCCAGGATACGGAATCCTTGAACTTATACTTGTCCTCCAGCATCAGGTTGATCAGATCCTGGGGCTTCGGCTCGGCCTTCGGCTGGCTGACACGCTTCAACTGGCCCGCCTTCTTATCGCGTTCGTACTTGCCGAAATATTCCTCAAAACCGGTCTCGAACCCTTTGCTGGCAGTCTTTTGGAGGAACCCCAACTTTTTGCGATCATAGTAAACGCGCATCAGCTCGTCAGTGATCAGCGTCTGGGACTCCGCGTCAGTGTCCAGGTTCTTCAATGCCCCGATCGCCCAGTTCGACTCCGCCTGGGTGTTCAGCGCCTGATTGCCGCGGGCATCGAGACCCTTGGTTCGGTCTTTAAGGACTGTCACATCCTGCGTCTTTTTCTTGCACATCGGTCAACCTGTCAGGGGGGCGCGTTCCATCAGGGTTCAGGCGGCAGCCGCCTCGGCCGCCACATGCGCGCGGCCGTCCGGCTCTGCTTTGAGCAAGGTCGCCCCATGCAGGGCGCGCAGCACCGGGAATTCCGCCCCGTAGCGATCGAGCAGCACCTGCACCTGGTGCGGAAAATTTCCCGTCGCTGTATCGGGGGTCGTAAATAGAAGCCGGCTCGCCGTCGGCCGGCTCATCACGCCGGTGATGGCGTCGGCGAAAGATTGTGGGAAGCGGGCGAACAGCCGCGGCAAATCGGCCTGGAACGCCGCGCCTTCCGGGTCTTCGGCAACCGGCGTCAGGTAGAGGAAGGTGGGGCTCGTTTGGCTGCCGGTCAGCCAGAACCAGCATTCGCCGCCTACCGCCAAATTCTCCAGCACCGAGGCGGTGCCTCGGATCGTCCCAGGCACCGCCACTCGCGGTATCCCTTGCCACAGCGGCGGATCGGCGATCACCGCGTCGACTTCCGAGCCTGCGGAAACCACCAGCTCACAATCCACCAGCAGGCCGAGCGCGGGATGCTCCGCCACATTCGCGGCCACCCAGCGCGCGACGCTTTCCAGCATGAATCGGTGAAGCCTGGGACCAAGAAACTGCAAGGTGCCGTCATCACGAACGGTGGCCGTGCCGCCGGCGCCCTCGCCGGCACCGACCTCGCTGTTGCGGTCAATCAGCCAGTTCGTGCGATCGTGGTTTGGATCCCAGGCGACCGGCTGAAGGATCAGCGGGAGCGCGCCGGCGATCTCGTCCGAGGCGAGCCAGAACCACATGCGTTCGCCCGGGGTCGCAGCCGCCAGCGCCGTCGCTATGGTGGCGACACTCGGCGGAAGCAGCGCATCCCACAGGTCCGGGTCGTAATAAACCTGCGCCGAGTGGGGCATGAAAGCCAGAGCGGCGGCATCGTCGGCGGGATCGATGGTGAGGGGGCCGGCACCAGCGTCGGCGAGTAGCGCCAGAGCCGGCACCGAGGCGACATGCGCGGTCGCGTAGCCAGCCAGGCAAGGCAGGAATTCCCGAGGCGGCGCCTTCGTGCAGAAGGCAAGTCCGTCCTCGCCGTCCACGATCACAAGGCCACTATCCAGCACGCGTCCCGCGCGTCGTGCCTCCGCTTCCCGCACGATCAGGCTGCCGCCATGCCCGATTCGCTCGAGCATCAGGCCCGGATCGGCCTCCGGGTCGAGCAGAAAGCGATAGATCTCGCCGCGCTTACGCAGCCAAAGCAGGCGCGACAGGCGCTCATGTGCCGGCGTCTGTCGCCCCGCGCCGATCCCGGGAGACTGCACGGCCTCAGCCATTCTCGCCGGCCTCCTGCAGGGCCTTGGCCTGCGCCGACTCCGAGAGGCTATTGAACGCGCCCTGAAGCTCGGTCATCAGCTTCAGCGCCTTCTCCTCGGCGACGATCGTCTGCTTGCGACGTTCGTTGTAGGTCGTAAGGCTGTCGGCGTATTCGGCGTCGTCGCGTTCCTCCTTCTCCTGGTCCTCGATGATGTCGATGGCGGAGTCCGCTGTCTCGGCCTCATTGAGCAGCGTTTCCCACTCGCTCATAGCGCGCTGCGTCGCGGCGAACAGGTCGGCGATACCCAGCAACTGGTCCGGAGCGGGCACGGGCGATCCGATGCCGAGCTTCTGTGAAGAGGCGGGCCGCTCGGCCTCCACGAAGACCAGATAGTCCGCGGTAAATGCCTCGGCATAGGCCGGCAGATCCTCGGGATCGTCAGGGACCGGCTTGGCGGTCATCGTACCCAGCAACCGTTTGGTGGCTTCTTGCCGGGGCGAGCTTGCGGGCCGCCGGACGCCGGCGACCTTCATCGCGTTGGCGACCAGTGAGGCGACCGATGCCAAGGTCACGTCGTGCGTCGGGGAAACGGACGCGGCGTCAGCGCGAAAGCCGAGAACGCGGGCAACCCAGTCCGACTGCTCCTTGGTTGGCGGCATTCACAGCGCTCCGGCGCATCTCCCTATAGCGCGATCATAAAAACTCGAAGCCGAAGCTGCAATAACTTTGAGCGCACCTGGGAATTTCTCGAGGCGCTCTCGCCACGGCAATTGTTACTCGAGATGCACCATTAGAGCAGGTTCATGATGGCTGGAAACGCCGGCCCACGGCCATCTCTCCTGCCCCTGGGAGAGGTGGTGGCGCGTAGCGCAGCGCGTGGGGACGCGCGGCCAGCGCTCAATGCCGTGCGAACCCTTTCGCGCGCAACTCGTTCGTGGGGTCCCCGCCGCCCTCCTCCAAAAACCGCCGGCAAGCCCCGAACACCACAGCCGGATCGATCTGGCGGATGCAGGCCAGCCCGCGCACACAGTCCGCCACCCGGTTCAGATAACACGGGCTGCACGACATCTGCCGGGCGACAGCGACGGCCCGCGGTCCCATCGGTCCCCACTCGGTCGGATCGACCGTGCCCGAATGGATACCCACTGTCGGAATCCCCACCGCGGCCGCGATATGCTTGGGCCCACTGTCGTTGCCGACGTACAAACTACAGTGCGACAACAGCCCCGCCAGCCCCGCCAGCGACAGCTCGCCGATCACCGAACCGATCGTCGCCGGGCGACCCAGAGCAGACAGAATCCGTCCGCCGATCTCAGCCTCGTCCCGCCCGCCGACCAGCACGACGTTGACCCCGCCTTCCGTCACCAGCAACTCGATCAGCGCGATGAAATTCGCCTCCGGCCATTGCTTCATCTCATTCCCGGCGCCGGGGTGCACGCACGCCACCCGCCGCTCGAACAGCGGTGCCAGCCCCGCCGGCAACGGCGCAGTATCGCGCAGCATGGCAACCGTCGTCTCCGCCAGTGCGCCACGGTCGCTGCTGGCGCTGTCAGCAACGGCATCGACCAAATGCAGCAGATCGTCGGTGATATGGTACCGCTTCGGCTGCAGCCCCCGGTCACCCTCCCATTCCAGCGCCACGTCGAGCCAGCCGAACTGCCCGGCATAGTCGAAGCCGGCCAGGAAGCGCGCACCCGACGCACGCAGCAGCGGTCGCGTCTCCGGGTGCTTGCGCAAATCGATGGCAAGATCGAAGCGACGTGGCGCCAAATCCCGCCGCAACGCCTCCATCTCCTCCGCACCCACGCCCTTCTGTCCGAGCGCGGAGCGCGCGTAGAAGAACTCGAACGGGATCATGCTGTCGATGCAGGGCTCCAGCATCCCGAGCGAAGCGGTGGTCGGGCCCGAAAGCACATCGATGCGCGCCGCCGGGAAGCACTCCTTCAGCCGCCGAATTGCCGGCAGGGCAGTGATGAAGTCGCCGATGTGATCGACTTTCACGACCAGGATTCGCCGGATCTCATCGGCCGAGAACAGCGGATGCCCGCCATAGGTCACACGCACCGGCTCTTCGTTCAGCCTGAAATCATCGTGCTGCTTCGACAGGTTCGGATTGTGGAAGGGATCGCCGAGCGCGAAGCGCTTCCGCCACCGGCCGGCGAAGCGGGCGCGGTCGAACACGTCCTGCATCCCGCCCCGGCTGGCCTGCTCGTGGTGCACCAGCGTGGCGTGCGGCGTGAACACCACGCGCCGGCCTGCTTCCAGCGTGCGCAGGCAGAAATCGACATCATTGTTGACGACCTCATGGGCTTCGTCGAACCCGCCGAGGGCGGCAAAATGCTCCTGCCGCATCAGCATGCAGGCGCCGGTCACCGCGGTGACGTTGCGCGGCATGTGGGCGAGGCCGAAATAGCCCGGGTCGTCCTCGGCAGCCAGCCGGAAGGCGTGTCGCCCGATGCCGAACTCGGCGAGAAACATGCCGGCGTGCTGTACCGTGCGGTCGGGATACAGCAACCGCGCGCCGACCACCCCGATCTCCGGCTGGACCGCATATTCCAGCATGGCGTCGAGCCAGCCAGGCTGCTCGATCTCGATGTCGTCATTCAGGAACAGCAGATACTCGCCACGTGCCTCAGCGGCCGCCGTGTTGTTGAAGAGCGACCAGTTGAACGCGTCGCTCGCCGTCAGCATCCTGTCGGCGGCCTCGCTCAGCCAGACGCGACGTTCCGCCAGATGGGCCGGAATATTTTCGATGCAGATGATCTCGAAGTCGCGATAGGCGGTGCGCTCGCGCAGCGTGTTGATGCAGGTCTCGATATGGCCGCCCGCGCCGGCCGTGGGAATGATGATCGACACCGTCCCGCGGACTGGCAGAGTCCGCCGCAGCCGCCAGCTTCCGGACGTGGCGCCCGGCAGCACCTCGGCGGCGAAGCCTCGCCGGGCCGCTGCGTCAGCCAGCGCACGCCGCTCGGCCTCGGTCGGGTCCAGCCGCTCCGCCGCGCGCTCGCACAGCAGCATCGGCAGATGGCTGACCACGCCGGCCTGCTCGCTGCAGCGAAGCACCAGATCGTATTCGCCGCTGGCGGCGAACGAAGCCGCCGTCGCACCGACCTTCTCGAGCAGCGAGGGCGCCACGAACCAGGGCCGGCCAATATAGTTCGTTGCCAACAGCAGCTCGGGCGAGAAGTCCGGCTTATGGAACCGCTCCTGTTCCCCGCTTGCCGGGCTCACGCGATACTCATCGGCATAGATCAACGTCGCGTCGGGCGTGCGCGCGTATGCCAGCGCGATCTCGGCCAGCGCATCGCAGCCGAGCATGTCGCCCGGCAAAAGGAACCCGAACAACGCCGGGGCTGCATTGTCGGCAGCCGGCCACGCATCGGCTGTCGCCTCGATCACGTCGATGCGGTCCGTCAGATCTGGGGCGAGATAAATAAACAGCTTGTTCGCCGCGGCCGCCGCTGCGGCATCCGCGACCAGAACCAGCAATCGCCAATCCTGGTAGATCTGCTCCCGCAGCGATTCCAGCGTCGCTGCAACTGCCTCCCGATCGATCGGGCCGACAGCCCGCAGCACCAGACGGAACTCGGGCGAAACGGCGCACCGTGCAAGCGCCGCGGCGTACGCATCCGCCTCGACGCGAGCGAGACGACGACGGATCGGCGAGCGATCGGCATCCTCGTCCGACTTGCGGACCTCGAAACGAAAGGAACGCGCCAGACGCTCGCCCCCGGCGCCCAACACCACCAGCTCCGCGACATGCGCCCCGTTGCGCAGCAGGCGTGGCGGACAGTGGAACGCATAGCCGCTGCGCACCGCATTCGGCCAGTCGGCGAACGCCTTTCCCACATCCTGGCGCGCCAGGCCGTGATGCGCATCGCCGAGCCGGCGGCCATCGAGATGCACCTCGATCCGCTCCACGCCCGAGCGGCACAGGGCCCAGCCATCGATGGTCAGCCGTCCGCCCACTGGTTCGCTGACCACTCCCTCCACGATCACCGGGCTATCGATCTGCAAGCGGATCGTCTGGGCCTGGCCGGGCGCCGGCTGCGGCGTGGGCGGACGGGCTGCGGACCGTCGTACCGGCACCCTCAGCTCGACCGTGTCGTCGAGACCGTTGCGGGCGACCAGCAGCACCGTACTTTCCTCGGTACCGGCGATCGGGACTTTCCCGCTGAAGCGGAATCCCGCGTGTCGCGCCATCGGGATCATGACGTATTGATCGCCGACATCGTGGCGCACGAGCCCGATCTGAGCCTCGCCTAGCTCCTCGTCGGCGAAACTGACATCCACGCGGGTAATACCGGTCGCCGAGATTGCCCATCCGACGACAGAGAGCTTGCCATCCGCCGACAAAGTTGCCTCGTCGCAAAACAGCCTGATGTCGCGCCGCCGGTTGGCACCCGGCACCATGGTGCTCGCCACCGACGGGTCCGGCGCAGAGGCGGTCGGCTCCAGCGCGACCAGGCTCTCGTGCGCCAGTCCGCCGACAGCCACCGCCTGCACGCGCAGCGCCGGCCGCAGAGCGGTTGCGTCCAGCACCATCGACAGGTCGAAGCCGGACACCGCTGCATTGGGGTACTGCGAATGCGACGCGGCCACGTCCTCCCGCGCCAAGCCGAGCGCCGCTTCGCCGAGCAGGTTGGGGCCGTTGAACACCCGCACGGCGGCGATCGGGTCGAGCGCGATCACCCACCCGCGCACCCGGAGCTTCCTGGCCGGGTCAAGCGTCGCCCGATCGACCCGCACAATGGCGGGAGGCAGGGGATCGTTGACCGCGATCCCTGATCCCGTGGGACCCGAGTTGACCTTTGCCTCCGCCGCTCCGGCCGCCTGTGCGATGACGAAGCTGGCCTGCGCCGTCGTCCCGTCGCGAAGCTGGGCGATGATGTCGAACGCCCAGGTGTCGTCCGTGTCGGCCGCAGGTCGGACGAGAGAGCAGCAAAAGCCGTAACGAAAGTCACCACTGGCCGGCTCCGCGTACTGAGTGCGGAAGACGACCTCGCCCTGTTCGCGAAGCACGAGATCGTCGAGCGGCGCGGTGGCCAGTACGCGCCCTCTCACCTCCAGTTCCCGTCGCCCGTCGGCCGCGATGACGCGCAAGCTGGCCGGGAGCTCGATACGGCACCGGCCCTTCGGCGCCGCGGCCGGCGGACGCACCGCTCGCCGAGCCGTCTTCGGCGCCGCCTCGGATCGTCGCGGCCTGCCGCTCACGCGGGCCATCTGTCCCTGCCGCCCGCCGACGTCATGGCCGACCTTGTACCGGCCATCCCGCGCCCGCGGCGGCACCTTCGCGCGAACCGGCAGGGGACGGCCGGCACAAGGCCGGCCATGACGATGATGATGATTGGCCTTCCGCCGAACCCAGGACTGCGGCGCGTCGCGCTCCCGTCGCCCTTGCTGTCATCCCCCGCGACACTCCGTGTGGATCCTCCTCCGCAAGCTCCAAACCTATGGAGGAAACGGCAGCCGTCCCTCGCGGTAACCATTTTGATTGAAATGCTCCTGCGCCGACACAATGTCGCCGCGCTCGATGCCGTCCGCGACATCTGGGTTTTGCTGAAGGTACCACTTCTCGTCCACAAGGATCGGAAATGGCATTCTACCCTCGAGATACCCATTGCTGGCAAAATGCGCACTCGGTGAGGCAAAGACGCCCTCCTTGATCGCCAGCGCAACATCCTCGTATTGGCGCAGATACCAGGCTTCGTCCACCTCCACGAGTGAAACCAGCCGCTTGATAATGCGAATGAACTCATCATAGGTCACCGCGACCTTGAGTTGGCCGCGCACCGTCGAGACTTCCACACCGCGGCGGATCGCCTCGAAGGGCAACATATACTTCACCGTCAGTCCTTCCCACCCAGAAGCCGCCAGTTTGCGACGGCTAGCGTATCGATACCGGCAACCGCGCGATTATGGAACACCCAATTCGCGGCGGGAACCGCAAAATCCGAGCAACCCCCGCGCATTGTCATCGATACACCACGAAGCCGGTGATCGCATCGAACATCGCCTCCGGCTCGTCGGCTCGGATCGAGTGGCTGCTGTTCTCGAAGATGCGCAGGTCCGAGCCGGGGATCAGCCGATGGATCTCGTCGGAGAATTCCGGCGGACAGATCCAATCGTGTCGTCCGGCCAGGATAAGGGTGGGCGCGGTGATGCGTGCCAACTCGCCGCGGAGGTCGAACCGACGCAGGAACCCTTCGGGGCCAAACGCGCGGTTCAACGGCTCGGGCGCGTAGATCGCGCGCGCACGCACAGCCGCCGCCGCCGCCGGATCGTGCCGGAGCGAATAGAGCGGTCCCATCACCTCGTAGTAGTGCTGCATTTGCTCCGCCGAGCGGAACGCGCCGGCCCACAGCGTCTCGCAAACATCCTGCTGCTCTTTCGTGCCGCGCTCGGCCAGCAGCGCCCGTGCATGCGCAATGAACCCGCCATGCGCGGCGGTGACGATCAGGATCAGATGGGAGACGCTGTCCGGGTAGCGCGCCGCATGCGCCATCGCCACCATGCCGCCGTACGAGGTGCCGATGCTGACCACCGGCCCGAGCCCGAGATGCCGGCGCAGCGCCTCCATGTCCTCGACGTTCTCATCCAGCGCGTAGCTTGCCGGGTCGGCCGTGTCCGACCGTCCTTGCCCGCGATGGTCGAAATACACGAGCTGCATCCGCTCCGCGAGCTTGCTCATTCCGGGCTTGAAGCCGCTGTGGTCGCCGCCCGGCCCCCCATGGATCACCATCGCGACCGGACGTTCGCGCATCCGTGGCCCGTCGGGAACCAGACCCGCTCCCTCGACATCAAAATAGATACGGATGCCACGTACCGATCCACGCATGATACTTCCTCCGTCCGTCGCCGCAGTCTCCACGATGAGGCGTCGCTTTGACAGGGGACCTGGCCGTCCCCAACACCGTCATGACCGGCCTTGTGCCGGGCGTCTCCTGCCGGGTATTCAATCATGCAAACGGGAGGCCGCACCGTATGCAAAACGACCTGCGACCGATCGCGACGATCGGCTTCATCGGTCTGGGGGTCATGGGCGAGCCGATGTGCGGCCATCTCGCCCGCCGTGCCGGTCGGCCGGTGCTGGCCCATGACCTCCGTCGCGAACCGCTGGAGCGTCTGGCCGCCGATGGCGTCATGGCAGCGGCGCCGCACGAGATGGCACGGCGCTGCGACCTGATCCTGCTGTCGCTGCCGAACGCGCCGGCCGTGCAGTCGGTGCTGGCAGGACTGGAGCCGGGGCTGCAGGCCGGGCAGTGCGTGGTCGACACCAGCACGTCGCCGGTGGTGCTGACGCGGGAGATCGGGGCGCAGCTGGCCACCAGGCGCATCGCCTATGCCGACGCGCCGGTGGCGCGGACGCGGGAAGCGGCCGCGCGCGGCGAGCTTTCGATCATGGTCGGGGCCACCGAGCCGGTGTTCGCCCACATCCGTCCGCTGCTGGAATTAATGGGCACCGACGTCACCCATTGTGGCCCGGTCGGCTGCGGGCAGGTGGTAAAGCTGCTCAACAACATGCTGGTCTTTCAGAATACGCACGCGCTGGCCGAAGCGATCGCGCTGGGCCGCCGCCACGGCGTCGAGCCGGAAACTCTGCTGCCCGCAGTCGCCAAAGGCTCGGGCGACAGCTTCGTCCTCCGCAGCCACGGCATGAAGTCGATGCTGCCAAGGGTGTTCCCGCAACGCGCCTTCTCGACCCGTTACGCGATAAAGGACCTGTCTTATGCGCTGGAGTTGGCGGAGGCTGCCGGGATCGACGTGCCCGGCGCGCGGTTGGCGATGCAGCGCCTGGAGGAGGCCGAGCGGCAGGGCCACGGCGACGACTATCATCCCGTGGTGCTGAAGCTGATCGATCCGTAGTCACCGACGAATGCAGAAGAACACCTCTTCCGCCCTGCGGGAGAGGTCGGGTTCGCGAAGCGAACCGGGTGAGGGTGCTCGTGCGCCCCGTATCCTCACCCGCCGCGTCCGGCCCCGGCGAAACCCGGAAAACCAATCCCGTTGACCGTTATCTTCCCGGACCGATTCACCACGATCGTCCAAACCAGCCGATCACCGTCCGCCTTGGCCAGTCCGCGCGCCAGTATCAGCAACGGCAGGGCAGCACCCGACCGCGGATCGCCACGCATTTGCTCCACCAGCGCGTCGAACCCAGTCGCGGCTATCCGCGCCTGGCCCTCCCGCTCGGTAGGCGAAAGCAGCAGCACGCTTCCAGCGCCGGTGAACTCCGCCGGGCCGATGGCGACATCCAGTGCCTCGATGCCCACGGTCAGGCTGCCCTGAGCAAACAGCGCCGCCACCTCGGGGTCGAGCCGCGTCACCGAGGGGTGGCCCGGCTTTGTCAATGCCGCCAGCAGCCGGTTCAGTGCCTGGACCGGAACGCCGGACACGCTGGGGCGGAACGACACCATGCGCGGCACCAGCGCCGCCTGCGCGTCCGGCAGACCCCGGACCGACAGCCCCTGGAGGCCAAGATCGAACCACGCGCGAAGCAATCCCGCCGGAGCCTCCCCGCCGAAGCCCAGGCGAACCCGGTCGACCGCCGCACCGCCGATCCCGGCAATCTCGAACTGCGCGCCTTCGAGTGTCTCGTCGATCCTGAACGCCGTGGCGATCCCCGGCAGCGCCGCCACCAGCCGGTGCAGCGCCGCAAGTCCCTGCGGCGGCAGATCCGGAAGGCCAACATGGTTCCCGGTTCCACTCTGCGTACGCGTCGGCGCGGGCAGCGACGCACCCAGGCTTACCAGCGCGGCGATTGCCGGACCGACCTGCGACGACTTGAGCCCCTCGATATGCGCGGTGGCGGTCGCCGATCGCACGCCCGAGCCGGCCGCGACGCCGCCTGGCACCAGCACCCCGGTCCGCCACCCTTGGGCCGCGGTCGTCATGCTGACATCCAGCAACCCGCCCGCCGCCGGGGTCGCGTTGCCCGTGGCGGTGTACCGATCGATGCGCTGCTCCTTCGTCTGGCGGGGCCCGGTGGTGGTAATGACGATATTCGCGCCCTCCGCTCCAAAGCTGGACGGAAGTTTCAGATCGGGATCGATCGTCGCGTTCGCATGCTGGTCGCCGATGACCACCGTCTCGGTCCCCGGGCGGGTATCCGGCGGCATCAGCCTGGTAGCAAACGAGAATTTGCCGGGGAAACGAACGTCATGGATCCCCCAGCGCCCATCCGGCAGCTTCCGTGCGGCGGCGCTGACCGCCGGCGCGGTGACCTGAGTCCGAATCCCGGGCAGCGGGATGGTCACCCGGTAGTGGTCGCCCTCGACGTCCGCCCGCACCGGCAGTTCCGGCGCGTCCGGTCCAAGCATCCCGCCGAGCCAGGCGCGGAGCTGGGCGGCGAGGGCCTGTGCGCCACCCGGCCCGATCTCCGCAGCCGCACCGCCGGCCGCCACAAGCAACGCACAGAATGCAATCCTGGTCAGAACGCGCATGGAATCACCTGTGCCGCGCTGCGGGAGAGATCGCCCGGCAATAGCGCAGCGGGTACGCGGGCCGACGCCATCCGCCGTTGGCGCAGCGGCGGACAGCGTCCACCCTACGACGCTGCACGCGCGCCGCATATCTAACCACTGGATCAGTCCAGATCGTAGTCAGGCACCAGCGCGCGCAGGGCCTGTACGTCCGTCAGGATGATGCCGCGGTCGGACAGGCGCAACCAGCCCGTATCCCGCCAGTTGCCCAGGTACCGGTTGATGATCTCGCGGATCAACCCGGTCATGCCGCCCGGCTCGCGCTGTGACAGCGCCAGCTCGATCTGCGGCCCGCCGCCGACCGGGCGGGAGTGCAGCGCGGCAAGCCGAAGCAGCGCCTTGGCGATCCGCACCGCGGCCGGCATGTCGATGGTGCGGCATTCTCTCGTGCGCTCCACCGGGCGCCGGCGGCGATGCTGGAGCTGATCCGCCTGCTCAGCCGGCGCCTGCGCAAAACCACCGGGCAGATGACGGACGTGATCGATCGACGGCAGCACGCGGTCGGCCAGCGCGGTTGCCGGGGCCACGCGCGGCCAGCCGTTCAACACCGCCAGTTCGCCGAAGACGCTGCCCGGCCCGGCAAGGTCGAGCACCACCTCCCGGCCGTTCAGTGTCACCGCGGACAGTTTCACATAGCCCTCGGCGACCGCCATCACGCTGCGGCTGTCGTCGCCCTGCGCGAAGATCTGCGCGCGCTCGGCAAACCGCACGACCGCGGCCTGCTGCACCAGCGCCGCAAGTCCGTCTGCGCCCAAATGCCCCAGCACCGGGTGCTGGCGCAGACGCGAGACGAGCCCAGGAGTGTCGGTCGGGTTCGGCATCGTACGGAGGCAGCTCTCTAGCGGGCCGGCAGGTAGTATGACAGGCTTTGACTGGCCCTTCGACCTGGCCGCCATGCCTGCGAAGCTTCTCCCCCCGGAAGGAGGCGTGCGTAAGATTGGCCTGTCGTGGTTTCGGAGGGCCGGCGTGGTTCCGTGGCGGCACGATAAGTCAAGCGGACACGGAGTGCACCGAGATCGGACGGAGTTCCACGGAGAAGGAATTCAGGCGCTTCGCGCAAGGACGTGGTTCGTCGATGCACGAGGGATTGCGCGCCCGAGTCGTCAGACCTCGTCACTCGGCAATATCTCGCTGGCCTGGATGGAGCGCGGGCTCTTGGTCCAGAAGTTCATCGGGCAGGGCGTGCTCGGCACCGCTGCGCTCTACAGCGCGCTTGCGGTGCATTTTATACTTGGCCTGTCGGCCTTCTATGAGCGTCGAAGAATCCACTGGACTCCCGCCGAGTTGATCCAGCTCCTGCTCGCTTGGCAGTGCCGCCGCTGCTGGGCGAGATCGGCTTTCGCAATCATGTCACGTTTACCGCGTTGGGCGATGCGTCGAATGTTGCCTCGCGGCTTGAGGGGATTGTGCAAGGAGTTGGATTGCGAGGCAGTGGTGTCGGAGGAGGTATTGCGCCTCGGCGGCTACCGCGCGGATGCGCTGCCGCGGCACGAGGCGCGGTTGCGCGGCCGGACTGAAACCGTCGCGGCGCGGCTGTTCCGCAGCATCGGCGATTCGAGTTTCGTCCCGGCGGCGCAAGGTGTATGACGCGAACGGATCGAAGCGGGACCATACGTGTGGAGTTCCAGCGGGCACTCGCGCTGCATCGCCAAGGCCGGATGGATGAAGCTGCCAGTGCCTATCAACGGGTTCTTCTGGCCGAGCCGACACACCTCGATGCATTGATTCACCTTGGAGTGCTTCGCCTCGGTCAGGGTCGCGCCGACGAGGCGGAGGCATTCCTGCAGCAGGCCGTCACGCTGTCGCCTGGATCGCCGGAAGCCCTTGGCAACCTGGCGGCCGCACAGCAGGCGCTTGGCCGCCATCAAGAGGCCGCCACACACTACGAACGTGCGCTTGCGTGCAGGCCCGATATGCCGGATGCCCGCTTTGGTCTTGCCGCGTGTCTGCAAGCGTCCGGTCGCAACGAGGATGCGATTGCGTGTTACGAGACGCTTCTTATCGCCGAGCCCACCCACCCCGAGGCGAATTACGGGCTGGCGACGCTGTTTGCACAGCTCGGACGCATCGATGGGGCCGTCGCGAGATACCGCGCCGCTCTTGCCGCCGATCCGGACTTCGCCGAGGCGAGCTACGGGCTGGGCAAGCTGCTCGCGTTCGGCGCGTCGCAGGAAGAAGCCGTAAGCTGCTTCCTTCGCGCGCTCGATGTCGATCCCGACTACATCGAGGCGCGTGTGTCCCTGGGAGTCACGCTGTCACGGCTCGGTCGCAATGAAGACGCGATGGCCGCGTTTCGGACGGTGCTTGCGGCCGAGCCCGATCATGCCGAGGCACACAACGGCATGGGTGTCCTGCTCGATCGCCGGCGACGTCACGCCGAAGCCATCGAGCATTACGCCGCCGCGCTGGCGCGGAGCCCGGCTCATGTCGATGCCATGGGCGGCATGGCCAATGCGCTGAAGAACCTCGGCCGCCATGACGAGGCCCTTACGATGGCTCGTCAGGTGATTGCGCGACGGCCGGATTCAGACGCGGCTGCCAGCCTGCTCGGATCGATCTTGGCGGAAATGGGGTCGATGGATGAGGCCATGGCTCAATTCCGGCGCGGCCTCACGCTCGGGCCCGATCGGGTGGAGTCCGCCTGTAACATTGTGCAACTGGCGAAGGTTCGACCTGACGACGACGCACTGAATGCACTCGAAGCCTCGCTGCGTCGTCTTTCATCACTGTCGGTACGAGAACAGTGCCTGCTGCATTTCGGGTTGGCCAAGGCTTATGACGATATTGGCGAGCGGGACCGTGGCTTTGCCCATCTCCTGAAAGGAAACGCGACCAAGCGTTCCCAGACGAAATATGACGACGCGGCCACGCTGGCCTCGATGGAGCACCTTCGTCGTGTGTTCACCGCCGAGCTGTTGGCTCTCCGGAAGGACTTGGGTGATCCGTCAACTGTCCCGGTGTTCATTGTTGGCATGCCGCGTTCCGGTACCACGCTCGTGGAGCAGATCCTCGCTAGCCACTGGGCGGTATTCGGCGCCGGGGAGCGGACCGAGCTGCAGCAAGAAGTCGATCGCCTGAGCGCTGAACGGCTTGGTGCCGCGCCGTTTCCGGAAGCCGTCTGGACCATGACGGACGAAGAGCTTCGCCGGATGGGCGCGGACTATGTGGCCGCGCTGCATTCTCTTTCCCCCGACGCCGCGCGTATCACGGATAAGATGCCCGGCAATTTCATTTACATCGGGCTGATTCGCCTGATCCTGCCGAATGCCCGGATCATTCATGCTGTTCGTGACCCGATGGACACCTGTCTCTCTTGCTTTTCCAAGCTATTTGCAGGCGACCAGCCGTTCAGCTACGACCTGGGTGAGCTGGGCCGGTATTACTGCGCATACCAACGCCTGATGGCGCACTGGCGAGCTGTTTTGCCGCCGGGCGCCATGCTGGAGGTGGGATACGAAGCCTTGGTCCAGGACTTTGAACCGCACGCACGGCGGATCGTCTCGTATTGCGGTCTGGAATGGGATCCGGCGTGCCTGGAATTCTACAATACGTCTCGGCCGGTCCACACTGCCAGCATGGTCCAGGTGCGTCAGCCGATATACCGGAGTTCTATCGGGCGGTGGCGTCCAGATTCCGAAGTGCTTCGACCTTTGCTGGAGGCGTTGGCGGGTACGTAGCGCATCGGTACCCCGTTCTCGAGATGCTGGGCTTAACGCGTCAGCCTCGCTGGGCCAACCGGTGTGACCGCGAGGCGATCGCCAAAAAGCTAACCAGTTATCGCGGATTGACCTCTGCAGGATCGGACAAAGTCTCTTCCCGTGCCTCCCGTAACGGATACATCAATTGTCCGACCACCGAACTGGGCAGTTTCGCCTCGATGCCGTAGGCCGACGGCCACTGCTTGGGGAGATGGTGGGTCCCGAAAATCCAGTCCATCCACGGCAACATCGATGCGTAGTTCTGGTTCCGGGCCGCGGAGCGGGTGTGGTGCCAATGATGGAAGCCTGGGGTCGCTATCAGCCATTCCAGCGGGCCCAATCGCCAGCGAATGTTCGAATGGATGAAGAAGCCCCACATTGTCATGACCAGCATGACGAGCGTGGCCACCAGGGTCCCCTGCACGCTCTGCGGTGCACCCAGGCCGAGGATATAGATCGGGATCAGGCCGCATAGCCGGATGAATACGAAGTCAATGGGATGGGCGCGCGCACTGATGAGGAAATAGACATGCTCTGGGCTGTGGTGGATCGCGTGGAAGCGCCAGAGGAAGGGGATTTCATGGGCCCAACGGTGGCCCCAGTAGAAGCCAAGGTCGCCGACCACAAATGCGGCCAGGGCGCGTAGCCACAGTGGCCAGACGGCGACCGCGGCATGCAGCCGCCACGGGACAAAGTAGTATGCGACGTAGGCGGCCAGAGAAAGCGGAATCGCAAGCAGCAGATTGGGTACTAGCCCATTGATGAAGTAGAAGCCAAGATCGCCAATGACCGACTTGAGCAAGATCTTCTGCGGGCGCACCGCGAAGAGCCATTCCAGCGGCAGAAAGATGACGGCGAGGATCAGCAGCCACAAGCTGAGCCGGAGCACGCTCAGCAGGAACGGAAGCAGATGCTGATCGCGCAGGAATTCAAGCACGGAGCTACCCTGATCGACTGACGCGCGAGCCGAGCCGGCCCCGGCGCCCGGGCCACTTCTATGCTGCCCGGGCGCTGCAATTTACAGCCGGATCAGCTCGAAGTCGAACGCTTTCCACGCCGCCGGCGAGTAACCACGCCAAGGCCCACAAGCCCGACGCCGAAGAGCGTCAGCGCTGCCGGCTCCGGCACCACACCCAACCCGGGTGGTGAATTGACCCCGGCGAGGAACGCCATCGGCGGAAGGTTGGCGGTGCTGCCGTTGTCGCCCCAAGCCAGGAAGCTCAGCAGGTCGGTCGTGCCATCAGCGGTCAGATTGACCGTGACATAGTCCCATCCCACCGCGGTCCCGGTTAGTACGGTCATCAACGGCGATGCCACGACGGATGCTGTCGGGTCCGAGTTGCTGTAGTAGCCAAAACCCCCACTGTAGCTCACCGTGAGTCCCTGTTTGCCCAGGGAGACGATCCACTGGTTGGTCGTCGTTCCGCTGTACCCAGTCTGCTGGCTGGCCCCTTGGTAGAAGCTCAGCGTGTAGGTCTGCCCGGAGACCAGACCATGAACGGTGTAGTTGAACCCGCTCTCGTAGTTAGGATTGCCATCCGCCTCCACATAGTTCCCGGAGTAGGACCCGACGGGATTGGCATATGTGGTGAGGTAAACCGGACTGTCCGCCTGAGCGTTCGGCAGGGATGTCGAATCGATGAAGATGAGGCCACTGCCGCCCGTCCAGCCCGCCGGATCGACGTAGCCAAACGACCCCTTTGGGGGATTCGCCGTCGTCTGGAAGTTTAGGTTGGTCAGATTCGGCAATGGCGGATAGGCCTGCGCCGAGTAGGTGAAGCCCGCGAGAGCCACCGCGGATACCCCACCCAAGAGTGCGTACCGGAACATTGGTGCAGTTTCCTTCCTGTCCACCAGTTAACGCAGCATTAATATCGTAACGCAGAACGTTGGGCAAGGGCCATCGTGAGTTTGCGGCATCTTTTTCGTGATCGACAGGAAGTCCAGAGACACGCGGGGTCCCGATTTGAGCGCCATGATGGTGTGGCTCAGACAGCGGCCTACTCGGCGCCAAGTGTCTCCAGCAGAGGTTGTAGCAGGTCGCGTCGCGGCCGCTTGCGGCCGACCGACCTACGGTAGATCGGCTGACGGACCTGCGCGTGGCTCATCGTCCGGACCGTGCGCTCGACCTTGTGGAATTCCAGGCACGCGTCGTCCCATTCGAGCCCGCAATGGGCGACGATGCGGCGGGCCTCCCGCGCCAGATCATCGACGACGTCCTCGTATCGCACTTCCAGCATGACGCCGGCGGGCAAGATGTCCCGCCAATGCGCCATCACCTTCTCGTGGGCGCGATAATAGCGGCCCAGGTCGCCCAAATTGTAGGAGTACGGCTGGCCAGGCCCGGAAAACAGGACCGAGAACAAGGAAAGGCAGGTATCCACCGGGTCACGACGCGTATGGATGATGCGAGCATTGGGCAACGCCGCATGGATAAGGCCGACATGCTGGAAGTTCGCCGGCAGCTTGTCCGTGGCGCGAGCCGCGGTCATCGGCACGTGGGGCTGGGTGGCGTCGAGATACAGGCTGCCGAGCCTGCGCAGTTGTGGGTCCGACCATTGCGCGGCGCGTTGCGCGAGCGCCGGCGGGACAGTCGGTGTTCCACAGATTTCGGCGAGCGACTGATTGAAGGTCAGCCGTTCGCCGAACGCTTGCACTTTGGGATGGCCGGCCAGGATCTGCTCGACCAGGCTCGTGCCCGAGCGCGGCATCCCGACGATGAACACCGGCAATGCCGACGGATTGCCGACACCGGCATGTCGCTTCATCCAGCCGGAGTCGAGTGCGCGACACAGCTCATGGAGTTCGCGCAGGACGGACGCCTCATCATAGCCGATCAACCGCCGCTGCAGCGCACCGCCCTCGATCTGGTACCGAAAGGAGTGGTCGATGTCGCCGAGATCGGCATAAGCCTTGGCAAGTGCAAACTTCAGATCGACCTGCCAGGAGATCGGCATACGATCACATTTCTGCGGGAGAGCCTTGAGCGCCGGCAGCCGTGGATCTTCGGCGCTCCACTGCTTGATATGGCCCCAGAAATAGTAGAGGCGGGCCCAGTCTGGCGCGAGTTCGATCGCCCGCGCCAGCGCCGCGACCGCTTCGTCGTAACGCCCCAGATCGGCCAGTCCCAGGCCCAGGGTGGCATGTGCTTCGGCCAGTTCGGGATCCAATGCGATTGCCCGGCGCAGCCGGTCTTCCGCCTCCTGCGGGCGGTCAAGGAGCTGGAACGCCCTGGCCAGCCGGGTGTGGACCACCGCGGAGTTCGGGTTCTGATTGAGCGCCCGACGAAGGAACCTGGTCGCCTCCTCCATTCGTTCCTGGTCCAACAGCACGAAACCGAGGTTCGACAGCGAGGGGAAATGATGAGGATGCTGCTTCAGGATCGCGCGGTAGATCTTCTCCGCCGCCAATAGATTTCCCTCTGCCTGCAACGCGATCGCCCGTTTGAAAGCTTCGCCCGGGGTCACGCCGACCTGCCGAGTGCCAATCCCGACGTTCATGCCCGCAAGGACCTTTCCTTCTCCAATACGATTTACACATCCGGCAGACTGGCACAAAGCGAAACACGTCCCGCCCGCTCCGCCGGAGAGGCCTGCCCGCCTGATCCCGGGTCGCCGCGCGGGGTGGTTGCGTGTCAGGGTGCCGGGCGCAAGCCGCCAGCGCGATTGCGGCACCCGGGGGCCAGGCCTTGACGAGCGCTCGTTCCCACTCCAATGTAAATGTATCTTACATTCACATGAGGGCCACATGGTCAGCACTGGGAATCAACAGGCGTACGGCAATCCGGCCTGGGCCGGCGGGCCAGCAGGCGTCCCGCCATGGGGCGGGGAGGTGTTCTGGCACCATCTGGTCAACTCCCGGGCTTTCTGGATCGGCTTGACGATCCTGGGCTTCATCGCCTGGTGGCCGATTGGCCTGGCACTGCTGTTCTTTATGTTGGGGAGTGGGCGCATGGGATGCGGAATGCATCGCCGCCACGGCGGCGGACGCGGCGGCTGGCAGCGTTGGGGTGGCCCTTGGGCCGGCTGCCAACGGGATGAGGCCCCGGAAGAACAGGCACCAACTAGCGGCAATCGGGCGTTCGACGAGTATCGCGCCGAGACCTTGCGCCGGCTGGAAGAAGAACAGCGCGAGTTTGCCGCGTTCCTGGAGCGGCTGCGCTTCGCCAAGGACAAGGCGGAGTTCGACGAATTCATGGCCTCCAGGCGCCAGCCGCCTGCTTCGCCCGAGCCGCCGCCGGCCGCCTGAGGACCTGCTTGGCGTCCATCGCGCCGGAGCGCGGGCCTAGCTCGCCTCCGGCGCAGTTCCGAGGACCGCGGCCGGCAACGGGTCCAGGCTGCGATGGCGCGCGAGCGGCGTGGGCGCATCGGCTGGAGGAGCCATCCCGACCCGATCATGCCACCAGGCCGGCAAGCCGACCCGCGCTGTGCCAAACAGGTCGTAGGCCGATCCAGCAACAAACAGGCACTGGTCCGCGGCCACGCCGATCTCTTGCAGGGCCATCTCGTACGGCTGCGGCTCCGGCTTGTAGAAGCCGGCGCGCTCGGCGGTCACGATCACACGGAATGCAACGCCGAGGCGACGGGCAGCACGTCGCGCAAGCATCTCGGAGCAGTTCGTCACCACCCCGAGCGGGACCCCCGCATGATCGAGCCTGGTGAGAACCCCATCCGCCTCGGGCCATGGCCGAAGCGTGTCATAGCGGGCAGCGAGTTCGGTCGCGAGGCGGCGAGGCAGGCCGCTTGCCTCAGCCGCCTCCTCGACCAGGTCTTCGTATGGGCGATAGCGGCCGGTCTTATAGGTGATGCGGAGGTACTCCGCCCGCCACGCACGGCCGGCGTCAGGGTTTCCGGCGACCTCGTTCCACAGCGACCAACTATCGAGCAACCCGGTCAGCAGATCGAACAGGACGGCTTGGTAATGTCGCGTCATGGCTCTTGCCGGGTCATGGCCAAGACCGCCGCGGTTTGTCCAGTCTTAACCGCGACCCCGCTACCCCCATGCGCTTGCGGCAACGCAGCGCGGTGACGGCCAGACTCTCCCCCACCCTGCGGTTGCACTATCTACCGCTCTGCGAGACCTATTCGGCCCGGCCGGTCGGCCGGCCTATCAGCAGACGGATGGAAAGGGCAGACGATGGCAGGCGTCGATATCCTCGCCTCGGCCTTCAGCGGTGCGAACGCCGCCTTCCTGGGCGAACTCTACGCCCGCTGGGCGACCGACCCCGGCACCGTCGATCCGAGCTTCGCCGAGCTCTTCTCAACCCTCAATGAAGAATCCCGCGCCGTGCTGGAGGAAGCGACCGGCGCATCCTGGGCGCCCCGCCCCCCGGCTTTCGGCAACGGCGCCCCGGCGCTGGCAGCCCCCGCCCCCGCCGCCGAGCAAATACGCGCCGCCATCATCCCTTCGCTCCGCGCGCTGATGCTGATCCGCAGCTACCGCGTGCGCGGCCACCTGGAGGCGCAGCTCGACCCGCTCGGCCTGCAGACCCCGAAACCGCACGCCGAACTCGACCCGGCCACCTACGGCTTCACCGCCGCTGACTGGGATCGCCCGATCTTCATCGACAACGTGCTCGGCCGCGAGACCGCCACGCTGCGCGAGATCGTCTCGATCCTGCGTGAAACGTATTGCGGCCACGTCGCCGTCGAGTTCATGCACATCCAGGACCCCGAGCAGAAAGCCTGGATCCAGCGCAAGGTCGAAGGCGCCCCCTGGAAGCACCAGTTCGACGACGCCGCCAAGCGCACGATCCTCCAGCAGCTCACCGAAGCCGAAGGCTTCGAAGCGTTCTGCCAGCGGCGCTATGTCACCACCAAGCGCTTCGGCCTGGAAGGCGGCGAAATCACCATCCCGGCGATGCAAGCGATCATTGAGGTCGCCGCGGCTGGCGGGGTGAACGAGATCGCCATCGGCATGCCGCATCGCGGCCGGCTCAACACCTTGGTCAACATTGTGCGCAAGCCGCTGACAGCGCTGTTCAGCGAATTCGGCGGCGAGAGCTTCAAGCCGGACGACGTGCAGGGATCCGGCGACGTGAAGTACCATCTCGGCACCTCCACGGATGTCGAGATCGGCGGCCACACCGTGCATCTGTCGCTGCAGCCGAACCCGTCGCATCTGGAAGCAGTCGATCCGGTGGTGGTTGGCAAGGTGCGCGCCCGCCAGGACCAGGCCGGCGACACCAGGGACCGCCGCTCGGTCATGGCGATACTGATGCATGGCGATGCTGCTTTCGCCGGCCAGGGGCTGGTGTACGAAACGCTGGCGATGAGCCAGCTTATCGGCTACCGCACCGGTGGGACGGTGCACGTGATCGTCAACAACCAGATCGGCTTCACCACCGTGCCGGCGCACGCCTACTCGGGCCTTTATTGCACCGACGTCGCCAAGTCGATCCAGGCGCCGATCCTGCACGTCAACGGTGACGATCCCGAGGCCGTTGTGTTCTGCGCCCGCATGGCGGCTGAGTTCCGCATGCGCTTCGGCTGCGACATCGTGCTGGACATCGTCTGCTACCGCCGCCACGGCCACAACGAGACTGACGAGCCGGCGTTCACCCAGCCAATCATGTATCGCGCGATCGGCGCCCGGAAAACGATCCGCACCCTCTACGCCGAAGAGCTTGTGACCGAGGGCGTACTGTCCACCGAAGAGTCGAAGGCGCAGTGGGACCAGTACGCCGCGAAGCTGGATGCCGCGAACAAGGCCGCGCAGTCGTACAAGCCGAACAAGGCCGACTGGCTTGAAGGCCACTGGTCCGGCCTTTCGCCCGAAGAAGGCGAGGCCGAACACACCGAGGAAGCCACCGGCGTCGATACCGGCGTGCTGAAGCAGATCGGCCAGGCGCTTGCCCATGTCCCGGACAACTTCGAGGTGAACCCGAAGATTGCCCGCCAGCTCGAAGCTAAGCGCCATATGACCGACAGTGGCGATGGGATCGACTGGGCCACCGGCGAGGCGCTCGCCTTCGGTTCGCTGCTGCTGGAGGGGCACCGGGTGCGGCTGTCCGGCGAAGACAGCCAGCGCGGTACGTTCAGCCAGCGGCATGCGGTGCTGGTCGATCAAACGAACCAGAACGAGTATGTGCCGCTGAACAATATCGCGCCCGACCAGGCCCGGCTCGAGATCTACAACTCACTGTTGTCGGAAGCCGGCGTGCTCGGCTTCGAATACGGCTACACGCTGGCCGACCCGCGCACGCTCGTCCTGTGGGAGGCGCAGTTCGGCGACTTCGCCAACGGCGCGCAAGTGATCATCGACCAATTCCTGGCCAGCGGCGAAACCAAGTGGCTGCGCATGTCCGGCCTGACGCTGCTGCTGCCGCACGGCTATGAAGGGCAGGGGCCGGAGCATTCGTCCGGGCGGATTGAGCGCTATTTGCAGCTCTGCGCCGAGCACAACATGCAGGTCTGCAACCTGACCACGCCAGCCAACTATTTCCACGCGCTGCGCCGTCAGCTCCGGCGCAACTTCCGCAAGCCTCTGGTCGTGTTCACGCCGAAGTCGCTGCTGCGTCACAAGCTGGCAATCTCCCCGTTGCACGAAATGGCAAGCGGCAGCGCGTTCCAGTTCGTGATCCCGGAGATCGACCTGATTGCACCGGCCGGTGACGTCCGCCGCGTCGTGCTGTGCACCGGCAAGGTGTACTACGACCTGCTGGCCGAACGGCGCGAGCGGGGGATCAACGATGTAGCGCTGCTGCGGCTCGAGCAGATCTATCCGTTCCCGGAGAGGACGCTGGCCAGGCTGCTCTCGCCGTATCGCAACGCCGAGCTGGTCTGGTGCCAGGAAGAGCCAGAGAACATGGGTGCCTGGAACTTCGTCGATCGGCGGATCGAGAGCGTGTTGAGCCGGTTGGACGGGATTGTAAAACGCCCGCATTATGTCGGCCGCGCGGCGGCTGCCAGCCCGGCCACCGGATTGTCGCGCGCCCACGTTGCCGAGCAGACGGCGCTGGTCGCCGACGCGCTCGGCTCGCGCTGAACCGAAGGAGGAGCGTCGTGGCAACCGAAATCAAGGTCCCGGCGCTCGGCGAGAGCGTCACTTCTGCCACCGTGGCGCGCTGGCTCAAGCAGGCCGGCGATCAGGTCGCGGCCGACGAGCCGCTGGTTGAGCTTGAAACCGATAAGGTTACGGTCGAGGTAAACGCCCCGGAAGCCGGCGTGCTGGCCGCCATCGCCGCCGAGCAGGGCGCCGAGGTGGAAGTCGGCGCGCTGCTCGGCACGTTGGACCCTTCGGCCAAGTCTGCCATGGTGCGGGAGAGGTCGCCACGGGTTAGCGCGGGGGGTAAGGGTGCTGCCGCGCCGGCCCCTGCAGCCCCGCCGCGTCCTCCCGAAGTGCCTGAAGCGCGTGCCGCCGCCAATCCGCCGCCGGGGATAAACCCGCCGCCACGCCCGACAGGCCCGGTCGCCCGACCTGCCACGCCGCCGGGCGATGTCGCGGTGCACGCACCGATGCCAGCGGCAGTGAAGATCATGGAGGAGCATCACCTTACGGCGGCTGATCTCGGGCCGGGAACCGGCAAGGACGAGCGCATCACCAAGGGCGACGTGCTGGCATTCCTCAACCGTCCGGCCCCAGCGCCGCCACCACCCGCTACAAAGCCGCCGCGCGAAGCCGATGCGCGCGAGCAGCGCGTGCGCATGACGCGGCTGCGCCGCACCATCGCCGCGCGTCTGAAGGAGGCGCAGAATACCGCCGCCATGCTGACCACCTTCAACGAGGTGGACATGTCCGCGGTGATGGCGCTGCGATCCGAATACCGCGACGCGTTCGAGAAGAAGCACGCCGGCGTTCGGCTCGGCTTCATGAGCTTCTTCGTGAAGGCCTGTGTGGTCGCCCTGAAGGAGTTCCCGGCCGTCAACGCCGAGATCGACGGCGACGACCTTGTGTATCGGAACTTTGTGCACATGGGCATCGCGGTGGGTGGTCCGGCCGGGCTTGTCGTGCCGGTGATTCGCGACGTCGATCGTATGGGGTTCGCCGAGATCGAGCGCGCAATCGCGGATTTTGGCCGCCGCGTGCGCGACGGCGCGCTGAAGCTGGAAGAGCTCGCCGGGGGGACATTCAGCATCACCAATGGCGGCGTGTACGGCTCGCTGATGTCCACGCCGATCCTTAACCCGCCGCAATCGGGCATCCTGGGGATGCACAAGATCCAGGAGCGGCCGATGGCGATCGGCGGCAAGGTTGAGATCCGGCCGATGATGTATCTGGCGCTGACATACGACCATCGTGTTGTTGATGGCCGTGAGGCGGTGTCGTTCCTGGTGCGGGTGAAAGAGGGTGTCGAGGACCCGCGCCGATTGCTGCTGGACCTCTGATGGGAAGCGTTGTCAATGATCCTTGATCACATCGGCCTCGCCGTGCGCGACTTCGCCAAGAGCAGGGCGTTTTATCTTGCCGCGCTGGCCCCGCTGGGCATTGGCATCGTGAAGGAAGGCGACGGCTTCGCCGGATTCAACCGGGAAGGGAAGGGCGGGTTCTGGATCAGCAGCGGCGGCCAACCCGCGGCTCCGATCCACGTCGCTTTCGCCGCGAAGGACCGGGCGGAGGTGCGCGCGTTCTACGACGCCGCGCTCGCTGCCGGCGGGCGTGACAACGGCGCGCCGGGCCTGCGCCCGCAGTATCACGCGGACTATTATGGTGCGTTCGTCCTGGACCCGGACGGCCACAACATCGAGGCCGTCTGCCAGGCGCCGGAGAGGGCGGGAGGCTAACCGAATTGTGACGAATGCCCCAGCAAGCTAGTGTCGGCACTGATACTGAGAGCGGCCCATGGATGGAACGGCACAGGACCCGGCGCTTGAGGCTCGTGTAGGCCGCCTGGAAGTGGACATGCACGATGTGAAGTCGACGCTCGGCCGCCTCGAGCCGCTGATCGTCAGTATCCACGCGCAGATGCCCTACCTCGCTACCAAGGCGGAGTTGGAAGGACTGCGCGGAGAGGTCAAGGCGGAGTTCGCGGCAGTGCGCGGAGAGGTCAAGGCGGAGTTCGCGGCAGTGCGCGGAGAGGTCAGGGCGGAGTTGGAGGGACTGCGCGGAGAGATTCGGGCCGGTCTTGCCGGAAAACCGAGCATCCTTGGGATGTGGATGATGGGGGCCACACTCTTCGCCCTGGTCGTGGCTGGGATGACCGCGGGCGCCGCTTATCTCCCGATCCTCGCGCGCGCATTCCACGCCGGCCCATGAGCGACTGCTTCGACCTGATCATCGTCGGTGCCGGTCCCGGCGGCTATGTCTGCGCGCTGCGTGCCGCGCAGCTTGGCTTGAAGGTGGCATGCGTGGAGAAGCGCGCCACTCTGGGCGGCACCTGCCTCAATATCGGCTGCATCCCCTCGAAGGCGTTGCTGCAATCGTCCGAGAACTATACCGCCGTCACGCACGACTTCGCCGCACACGGGATCGAGGCAGGCTCGGTGAAGCTTGACCTCGCCCGCATGATGGCGCGCAAGAACGAGGTCGTCACCGCCAATGTCAAAGGCGTCGAGTTCCTGTTTCGCAAGAACAAGATCACCTGGCTGAGAGGCGAGGCCCGCATCGTCGCACCCGGCCGCGTGCAGGTGAACGACGGAACGTATGAGACCAGGCGCATTGTCATCGCCACCGGCAGTGAGAGCATGCCGCTGCCCGGCGTTGACGTGGACGAGCAGCGGATTGTCACCTCCACCGGCGGGCTGGAGCTGGATGCCGTGCCGAAGCGGCTGACCGTGATCGGCGCCGGTTATATCGGGCTGGAGCTTGGCAGCGTCTGGCGGCGTCTCGGCGCCGAGGTCACGGTGATCGAGTTCCTCGACCGTATCGTCCCCGGCATGGACGCGGAAGTGGCGAAGTCGTTCGAGCGGATCCTGACGAGACAAGGACTGAAGTTCCGCCTGGGCAGGAAAGTGATCGGGGCACGGCAGGGCAATGACGGCGTCACGCTTTCGGTCGAGCCGCGCGATGGCGGGACAGCAGAGGAAGTGACAGCCGACGTGGTGCTGGTCGCCGTCGGTCGCCGCGCCTTCACGGACGGGCTGGGCCTCGAGGCGATCGGCGTGGCGCGCGACGAGCGCGGCAGGGTGAAGACCGATCCGCACTATGCGACCAATGTTCCCGGCATTTACGCGATCGGCGACGTTATCGCCGGCCCGATGCTGGCACACAAGGCAGAGGATGAAGGTGTGGCGATTGCCGAACTGCTGGCCGGGCGGGCCGGTCATGTGAACTATCAGGTGATCCCCGGCGTGGTTTACACGTGGCCCGAAGTCGCCGCGGTCGGCCAGACCGAGGATGAGCTGAAGGCTGCCGGCGTCGCGTTCAATATCGGGAAATTCCCGTTCACGGCGAACGGCCGCGCGCGGGCGATCGGCGACACCGACGGCTTCGTCAAGATCATTGCCGATAAAACCACCGATCGTATCCTTGGCGCCCATATCATCGGACCGGACGCCGGCACGTTGATCGCGGAGTTGGCCACCGCGATGGAGTTCGGCGCGTCGGCCGAGGACGTGGGGCGCATCTGCCACGCACATCCCACGCTAAGCGAAGCGGTCAAGGAGGCCGCCCTGGCCGCCGACGGGCGGGCGCTGCATATCTGACCGATGAACCCGATTGCACTAACGATGGGCGACCCCGCCGGCATTGGTGGCGAACTGACCTTGCGGGCGTGGATCGCGCGTCGTCGTTGTGGACCGTGCTTCGTGGCGCTCGATGATCCCGGGCGCCTGGCTGCGCTCGCCACTCGCCTGCAACTCGAAGCGCCTGTGCGGGAAGTGCAGCAACCGGAGCAAGCGGCGTCGGCCTTTCCTGAAGCGCTGCCGGTCCTGCCGGTTCGTCTTGCCAGCCCACCGCGTCCCGGCACGCCGGATGCCGCCAATGCGCAGGCGGTGATCGGCTCGATCGAGCGCGCCACCCGGCTCGCCGCACAGGGCGAGGTTGCCGCCGTCGTCACCAACCCGATCAACAAGGCCGCGCTCTATCACGCCGGCTTCGCCTATCCCGGCCACACCGAATTCCTCGCCGCGCTCACCGGCGCTACCGGGCAGCAGGTTATGATGCTGGCCAGCCCGGAGCTGCGCGTCGTCCCGGTTACAGTGCATGCCAGCCTGCGCAACTCGCTCGCGATGCTGAGCACCGAACTGATCCTGTCCACGGCCCGAACGGTTGCCGCGGCGCTGCGGGCGGATTTCGGTCTCACGCGTCCTCGGCTCGCGATGGCCGGGCTCAATCCTCATGCCGGCGAGCAGGGCGCGCTCGGCGATGAAGAAACCACGATCATCGCGCCGGCAATTGCCGCTTTGCGGGCCGAAGGGGAGGACGTCTCTGGCCCGTGGCCGCCGGACACGATGTTCACCGCCACCGCCCGCGGCCGCTACGACGTCGCGATCTGCATGTACCATGACCAGGGCCTGATCCCGCTGAAGACGCTGGACATGAATCACGGCGTGAACGTGACTCTCGGCCTGCCGATCGTGCGCACATCGCCCGATCACGGCACGGCCTTCGACATCGCCGGTACCGGACGCGCTGATCCGTCGAGCCTGATCGCTGCCCTGGAACTGGCGGCCGGGATCGCCGCCCGACGGGGATGACCGACACGGCGCGCGTGCATCGCGGACGTCGTGCGCACGCATTGGGCGTCGCCGCGGAAGCGACGGCATCGGCCGCGCTGGAGCGCGATGGCTGGAACGTTCGCGCCCGCCGCTTGCGCACGGAGGCCGGCGAGGTGGACCTGATTGCCGAGCAGGACGGACTGCTCGCCATCATCGAGGTGAAGGCGCGCCCCACTCTGGCCGGCGCGGCCTTCGCACTGACTGAACGGCAGCGCCGCCGACTGCTGGCAGCAGCAGAAATCGTGCTGGCAGAACATCCCGAATGGGGCGCCAAAGGCATACGGTTCGACATGCTTTTGGTCGATGCGGCGGGTGCGGTTCGGCGCATCGCCGATGCATTTCGTCTTGAATGACGGGTCGCCATAGAGTCGCCTCTCCCACTCCGCGGGAGAGGTCGCCACGCCCGGCGTAGCGGGTGAGGGATGCGCGTGGCTGGCGTGATGCGCCTCCCAGTGATCTCACAAACCTGTGATTGCGTGATTCCGGCCCGGCTGCGTAGCTTCCCCCCACTTATTCAGGCAAGCGGTACGGCGGGGAGCACATGGAGCAGCACACCGATATGGACCAGCTTGCGATCAATACGATCCGCATGCTGTCGATCGACGCGGTCCAGAAAGCGAAATCCGGCCATCCCGGCACCCCGTTGGATGCCGCGCCCACGGCCTATGCGCTGTGGCAGAATGTATTGCGTTACGATCCGGCCGATCCCCTATGGATCAACCGTGACCGTTTCGTGTTATCGGCCGGCCACGCCTCGATGCTGCTTTACAGCCTGATTTACCTGACGGGGATCAAGGCTGTTCATCCATCGTATGAGCAGCTTGGCCGCGACGCGGTGACCTTGCAGGATATTGAGACGTTCAGGCAGGCCGACAGCCGCTGCCCTGGGCATCCGGAATTCGGCTGGACCTCGGGCGTCGAGAGCACGACCGGTCCGCTCGGCCAGGGGCTCGCTACCAGCGTCGGCATGGCCGCGGCCGGGCGCTGGCTTGCTGCTACCTATAACCGGCCGGGTTTCGAGCTGTTCGACTTCAACGTGTACGCGTTGTGCGGCGACGGCTGCATGATGGAAGGAGTGGCCAGCGAAGCCGCATCGCTCGCGGCGCATCTTCGCCTTTCGAACCTGTGTTGGATTTACGACAGCAACCGCGTGACCATCGAGGGCCATACCGACCTCGCCTTCACCGAGGATGTCGCCGCGCGGTTCATTGGCTATGGGTGGAACGTCACGCGGGTGACCGACCCGAACGACCTCGACCAGTTGCGCCGCGCCTACGCCGAGTTCACCGCCGCCCATGACCGGCCACTGCTGATTGTTGTGCATAGCCATATCGGTTACGGATCGCCGCACAAACATGATTCGGCGGAAGCGCACGGCGAGCCGCTGGGCGACGAGGAAGTCCGGCTGACCAAGCAATTCTTCGGCTTCGACCCCGACAAGAGCTTCGTCGTCCCGCCGGGTGTACGGGAACATTTCGCAACCGGGATGGGTGCGCGCGGGGCGAAGCTGCGGGCGGACTGGACGGCATTGTTCGGCCGTTATCGCGCGGAATATCCGGATCTCGGCCGACAGGTCGACTGCATCATGCGCCATGAGCTGCCGGAGGGCTGGGACAGCGCCATCCCCACCTTCCCGGCAAGCGAGAAAGGTATGTCGACGCGCGATGCGTCGGGCCACGTGCTGAATGCGATCGCCCAGCACATGCCATGGCTGCTGGGAGGCGCGGCGGACCTCGCGCCCAGCACCAAGACACGCCTCACCTTCGACGGCGCCGGCGATTTCGAGTCGCCCGGCGCGATCGGGGGCTATAGCGGGCGCAACTTCCATTTCGGCGTCCGCGAACATGCGATGTGCGCGGCGGTCAGCGGTATGACGCTGACCGGCCTGCGCGCCTTCGGCTCGGGCTTCCTGATTTTCACCGATTACGCACGTGGCGCCATCCGGCTCGCGTCGCTCATGGACCTGCCGGTCATCCATGTCTGGACACATGATTCAATCAGCCTCGGTGAGGACGGTCCCACGCACCAGCCTATCGAGCAGATCGTGTCGTTGCGGGCGATCCCTGGCATGGTCGTGCTTCGCCCGGCGGACGCCAACGAGATGGCCGAGGCGTATCGCACCGTGCTGCGCTTTACCGGCCGGCCAGCGGCGGTGATCTGTTCGCGGCAGCCGCTGCCGATCTTTGACCGGAGCAAGTTCGCCGTGGCCAGCGGTGTGGCGCGCGGCGCGTACGTCCTGGCCGACGCCCCGAATGGCAAGCCGGATGTAATCCTGATTGGCACCGGCAGCGAGGTGGCACTGTGTGTCGCCGCGCGCGAGGGCTTGGCGGCTGAGAATATCGCGGCTCGCGTCGTGAGCATGCCATCCTGGGAGCTGTTCGAGGAGCAAGACACCGCTTACCAGGACAGCGTGCTGCCGCCTTCCATCACCGCCCGCGTCACGGTAGAGGAGGCGGCGGCAATCGGCTGGCACCGGTATGCCGGTCGGCGCGGGGTCGTGCTGGGCATGCACACGTTCGGGATGTCGGCGCCGATCAAGGTGGTCGCCGAGCATTTCGGGTTCACTAGGGAGAAAGTGATCGAGGCGGCGAAACAGGCGATCGCGCGCCGAGTCTAAGCAAAGAGGGGAGAATACCCGATGCAACTGGGCATGATCGGCCTCGGCCGGATGGGCGGCAACATGGTGCAGCGTCTGATCCGCGCGGGTCACGACTTGCACGTCTATGACGCCCACGCTTCGGCGGTGAAGGAACTTGTCGACAAGGGCGCCAAAGGGAGCACCGATCTCCGGGCGTTCATCGAATCGCTCAGCAAACCGCGCGCCGTGTGGCTGATGGTGCCGGCCGGGGTGGTCGATCCGGTGCTGGAATCGCTGACGCCGTTCCTCTCGCAGGGTGACATTGTCATCGATGGCGGCAATTCGTACTACCACGACGACGTCCGCCGGGCCGGCGAGCTGAAAACCAAGGGTCTGCACTACGTGGACGTCGGGGTCAGCGGCGGGGTCTGGGGCCTGGAGCGCGGCTACTGCATGATGATCGGTGGCGAGAACGATGTGGTGCAGCGCCTCGATCCGCTATTCAAAGCGCTGGCGCCAGGTGTCGGCAGCGCGCCCCGCACCCCGGGGGCATCAGGCGAGCCAAGTCCGGCTGAGCAGGGTTATCTGCATTGCGGCCCCAACGGTGCCGGCCATTTCGTAAAGATGGTGCACAACGGCATCGAGTACGGCGTGATGGCGGCCTATGCGGAAGGGCTGAACATCATCCGCAACGCCGATGTCGGCGCGCGCCAGCAGGAAACCGACGCGGAAACCACGCCGCTGCGCCATCCCGAGCTGTACCGCTACAATATCGACGTGTCGAAGGTGTCCGAGGTGTGGCGCCGTGGCAGCGTGATCGGCTCGTGGCTGCTCGACCTGATTGCCAGCGCCTTGCGCAAGGGCCCTGATCTTGCAGACTTCCATGGCCGGGTCTCGGATTCCGGCGAAGGTCGATGGACCTTGCAGGCGGCGATCGATGAAGGTGTACCGGCCCCCGTCATCAGCGCCGCACTCTATGCCCGCTTCAGCTCACGCGGCGAGGCTGAATATGCCGACAAATTGCTGTCGGCCATGCGCTACGAGTTCGGCGGCCATCTCGAGAAGTCCGGCGAGTGAGCTCCATGGATATGCCTCACTCCGACGCGCTCGTGGTGTTCGGCGCGACCGGAGATCTTGCTTACAAACAGATCTTTCCGGCCCTGCTTGCCCTGGTGGGCGAGGAAGGCTTATCGGCGCCCATCATTGGCGTCGCCAAGCAGGGTTGGACGCTCGAGCAGCTCAAGCAGCGCGCGCAAGACAGCCTGAAAGCGCATGGGCTCGATTCCGATACCGAGGCCATCGGCCGCCTGATGTCGCAGCTTCGCTATGTCGATGGCGACTACAATGACCCGGCGACATTCATCGAGTTGCGCAAGCAGCTCGGCGAGGCGCAGCGCCCGCTGCATTATCTTGCCATCCCGCCCAGCCTGTTTGGCGTCGTCGCCGGTCAGCTCGCCAAATCGGGGTGCGCGGAGCACGCCAGGCTGGTGATCGAAAAGCCGTTCGGTCACAACGGGCAGACCGCTCGCGAGCTGGACAGCATCCTCGATCAATATTTCCCTGAGGATCAGATCTTCCGGATCGACCATTATCTGGGCAAGGAGCCGGTGCAGAACATCATCTACACCCGGTTCGCGAACCCGTTCTTCGAGCCGCTGTGGAACCGTCTGTACGTGCGCAGTATTCAGATCACCATGGCCGAGGATTTCGGCGTGCAGGACCGTGGGCGGTTCTATGACGAGACCGGCGCCATCCGCGACGTCGTGCAGAACCACCTTCTGCAGGTGCTGGCCCACCTGACGATGGACCCGCCCTCCGGCGACGACCATGAGTCCCAGCGCGACCAGCGAGCGGCCCTGCTAAAGGCCGTGCGTCCACTGGATCCGGCACACGTCGTGCGCGGTCAGTACGTCGGCTACCGTGCGATCCAAGGTGTACGGCCGAACTCTAACGTCGAGACCTTCGTCGCGCTTAAGCTCGCGATCGACAACTGGCGCTGGTCTGGTGTGCCAATTTATATCCGCGCTGGCAAAGAGCTGCCCGTCACCGCCGCCGAGGTGATCGTGGAGTTCAAACGCCCGCCGCGGGAAACCTTTGGCGAGCACGTCCCGACCTCCTCCAGCCACATGCGCCTGCGCATCGGTCCCGATATGGCCGTGGCGCTCGGCGTCCGGGTCAAGACGCCGGGCGAGCGGATGGTGGGCCACGATGTCGAGCTGATTATGAACCAGCAGCCCGGCTCCGACATGCCGCCCTATCAGCGGCTGCTGGGCGACGCCATGCGCGGCTTGCGCGACTTGTTTACACGCCAGGACCTTGTGGATGCGCAATGGCACATCGTGGATCCCATACTGGGCAACGTCACGCCGCTTTACACTTATGAGCGACGCACCTGGGGGCCGGACGAGGCAGCCGAACTGATCGGCAATGACGGCCCGTGGCGGAACCCGAAGCCCGGAAGGACCGAGTGATGGCCGAGCCGCACGACATCGTCTTCCTGTTCGACGTGGACAATACGCTGCTCGACAATGACGGCGTGCAAGACGACCTTCGCAATCATCTCGAGCGCAACTATGGCGTCAAGGCGCGCGACCGCTATTGGGCTCTGTTTGAGGAGCTGCGCGGCGAACTCGGTTACGCCGATTATCTAGGTGCGCTGGAGCGCTATCGCGTGGAGGAGCTGCACGATCCCCGCGTGCTTCGGATCGCCAACTGGCTGGTCGAGTACCCGTTCGCCGACCGTGTCTATTCGGGCGCGCTGGACGCGGTGCGACATGCGCGGCAATGGGGCGCGCCGGTGATCTTGTCGGACGGGGATGCGGTGTTCCAGCCGCGCAAAGTCGAACGTGCCGGCCTGTGGCAGGAATTCGGGGACCGCGTGCTGATATATATCCATAAGGAGCAGGAACTCGACGATGTCGAGCACTGGTATCCGGCGAAACATTATGTGCTCATCGACGACAAGATTCGTATCCTCGACGCGGTCAAGAAGATCTGGGGTGACCGCGTCACCACGGTGTTCCCGCGCCAGGGTCACTACGCGCTCGACCCCAAGGAGATCGCCGCTCATCCACCGGCCGACATCACCATCGAGAGCATCGGCGACCTGCTGCGGCACGACCGGTCGGCATTCCTGCGAACCAGGGAGGGACGGACATGAAGGCAACAGCACAGCTCCACGAGCTTGGCCAGAGTCTGTGGCTCGACGACATCACCCGAGACATGCTCGACAGTGGCACGCTGCGTGGGTTCATCGATGACCTGTCGGTCACCGGGCTCACTTCGAACCCGACCATCTTCGACCACGCCATCACGCACAGCGCCAAGTACGACGATGACATTCGCCGCCTGCTGGGCAACGGCGTCTCCGGCGAGGCGCTGTTCTTCGAGCTGGCGCTGGCCGATCTGGCGCGCGCCGCCGATCTGTTCATGCCGACCCATAAGCGCACCCGCGGCGTCGATGGCTGGGTGTCGCTGGAAGTGTCGCCGAAGCTCGCGCACGATGCGGCGCGGACGGTCGCCGAGGCAAAGCGTCTGCACGACAAGGCGAACAAGCCCAACCTGTTCATCAAGATCCCGGGCACGATCGAAGGACTGCCAGCAATCGAGGACAGCATCTTCGCCGGCGTCTCGATCAACGTGACGCTGCTGTTCTCGCGTGCCGATTATCTTGCCGCGGCCGACGCATATATGAACGGGCTGGAGCGGCGGGTG
>Ga0335075_10001799_pt1 | contig 34945 bp, 32 predicted proteins | sample Lox_Sample_24_FD_206723 | JGI IMG/M metagenome (GOLD analysis project Ga0335075, IMG submission 206723) | Soil microbial communities from Loxahatchee National Wildlife Refuge, Florida, United States - Lox_Sample_2.4 | ecosystem: Environmental > Terrestrial > Soil > Wetlands | place: USA...
AGTCATCGGAGAATCCACACCGATGAATTTGCAAGAGCGCGAGCGGCTAGCGCAGGAGGTTTTGGACGAAGTCTTCGGACTAGGGCCCCTCGAACCGCTGCTGGCCGATCCAACGATCGCCGACATTCTGGTCAACACGAGCAAGCAGGTGTACATCGAGCGCCACGGCGTGCTCGAGAAAACGAACATTCAGTTTCGAGACGACGTGCACCTAATGAGTATTATCGACCGCATCGTTTCGGCGATCGGACGGCGCGTCGACGAATCCTCGCCGATGGTGGATGCGCGGCTTGCAGACGGCTCGCGCGTGAACGCAATCATTCCGCCGCTCGCGATCGATGGGCCGTGCCTGTCGATCCGGCGATTCGGGCGGGATCCGCTGACTGCAGAAGATTTGCTGGCGAACCATACGCTGAGCGCGCCAATGCTGGAGCTGCTGCAAGGTTGTGTCAAGGCGCGCCTAAACGTTCTGATCTCGGGGGGCACGGGCGCGGGAAAAACGACGCTGCTTAATGTGCTATCCGGGTGCATTTCAAATCGCGAGCGAATCGTCACGATCGAAGACGCGGCGGAACTGCAACTTCACCAGGACCATGTCGTGCGGCTCGAAACGCGGCCGGCGAATATCGAAGGCAAGGGCGCGATTCATCAGCGGCAGCTTGTGATCAATTCCCTGCGCATGCGTCCAGACCGAATCATCGTGGGTGAGGTCCGCGGTGAAGAGGCGTTGGATATGTTACAGGCGATGAACACCGGCCATGACGGGTCGTTGACTACGATTCACGCAAACACTCCGCGCGACGCTCTGAGCCGGCTGGAAACCATGGTGGCGATGGCGAACCTGAACCTTCCCGAAAATGCGATCCGGCGTCAGGTGGCGTCGGCCATCGACGTGGTGATTCAGATCAGCAGGATGAGCGATGGGAGAAGAAAGGTCGTCAGCGTCGCCGAGATCACCGGGATGGAACAGGAGATCGTGACGATGCAGGACGTGTTCGCATTCCGCAAGCACGGGATCAAGGAAACCGGCGAAGTGATCGGAGAATTTGTACCTACCGGCATTCGCCCGAAGTTTGCGGAGCGGATGTTGGTAACCGGCATTCGACTTCCGGCGGCGATGTTCGAATATCAGCAAGAGAGTGCGGATTAGAACGAGATGCCCCTGCTTATTTCCATATTGACGTTCGCGGTGGTTGCGCTGGCGTTTCTGCTCGTATGGATGTTTTTCGAAAAGGGAAACAGCCAGGAAGTGGTTCGCCGGCGTCTTGAGGCTGTGCGGAAAAGCGAGCGGCGTGGCGAACAATCTCTCGCGATCGACCTGCTGCGCGACGAGATGTTGAGCGGCGTTCCGGCAATTCACCGAGTGCTTTTGCACTGGGCCTGGCCGACGCGATTGCGCGAGTTTTTGAGCCAGGCGGGTTTGAAGCTGAAACCGGCAGAGCTGCTCAATATATGCGGCTTGGTTGCAATTTGCTCGGCGCTGATCGGCAGCGCTTTCGTCCGCTTTCCTATCGCGCTGGTGATTGGTGTTCTGGCCGGCATCGCGCCCATCGGCATCGTGGCGTTCTTACGCCAAAGGCGGCTGCGGCAATTCGAAGAGCGCTTCCCGGAAGCGCTGGACCTGCTGGGCCGCGCGGTCCGTGCCGGACACGCGTTCACAACGGGACTGGAGATGATCGCCAAGGAATCGGCCGAGCCGATCGCGGGCGAGTTTCGGGCAGCTTTCGACGAGCAGAATTTCGGCCTTCCGCTGCGGGATGCGTTGATGAATTTGACCGAGCGCGTGCCGCTGATCGACGTTCGGTTTTTCGTTACGGCGCTGCTGATCCAAAAGGAGACGGGCGGAAACCTCGCAGAGATCCTGGACGGGCTTGCACACGTGATTCGCGACCGGTTTCGTATCTACCGCGAGGTGCGTACCCGAACGGCCCAGGGGCGCCTCACAGCGGGAATACTGATTGCTTTGCCGCCCATCATGCTCGCGGCGCTGGGGATTTTGAACCCAGGATACGTTGCAGTCCTTTTCACGGATCCGAAAGGCGTGACGATCCTGAGCATTGCAGGAATGCTTCAGTTAGTCGGAAGCGCGATCTTGTGGAAGATCATTCATATCGAAGTCTGAAGCGGCGAGATTCGAGATGACTTGGCAGATAACGGCGATTACGTTCCTCGGCACTCTGGCGGTGATTACCGCGTTGCTGTTCGCATTCACGCCGGGCGAGATCGGCATTGGGACGCGGCTCTCGCGGCTGCTGAACAACGCAGCACCCGCTGAGGAAACCGGCTTCGCGGAAAAGCAAAAACACAAAGCGCGCGACACATTGGCGGCTATCGGGCAACTGCTACCCGGCGAAGCCGCAACGGGATCGGGCACCGGCTTGATTCTTCTGCGAGCCGGCTATCGGAGCCCAAATGCGCTGCTTGCATTGCGCGGGGCGAAGATCCTGCTCCCCGCGGCGTTCGTGGCCCTGGTTTATGGGACCGGTATCTACCATTCGAACGCGTTTGTGATGTTTGGGCTGGCACTTGTCCTCGGCTATATGTTGCCGGAAATGTGGCTGGTGTGGCGAGTCCACGCGCGGCAGCACCGGTTGAGGTTGTCGCTTCCGGATGGCCTTGATCTGCTGGTGATCTGTGTCGAAGCCGGACTCGGGCTCGACCAGTCTCTCATCCGGGTATCCGAGGAATTGCAAATCGCGCACCCGGAACTAAGCCAGGAGCTCCATCTGGTGAATCTGGAGATGCGGGTTGGCAAGACGCGGCTAGAGGCGCTGCGGGAGCTCGCCAGAAGGACCGGTCTCGAGGACATCAAATCGCTGGTCGCAATGCTGATCCAGACCGAGCGTTTTGGCACCAGCGTTGCTCAATCATTGCGGGTCCATTCAGACGACCTGCGGACGAAACGGCGTCAGAGGGCCGAGGAAATGGCCGCTAAGACGACGGTGAAAATGGTGCCGGCGCTGGTGTTCTTTATTTTTCCGGCCTTAATGGTCGTGATTTTGGGACCTGCGCTGATCACTTTGCTGAAACAGTTTTCGCCGATTCTGCGGTAGGGGAGTGCGGGCCCGTCAGTAACAGAAAGAAGCGAGCAGATCAACTAAGCGAGGAACGTTATGGACAACGTAACTATGATCCGAGTAGTCGCCGCCGTGCTAGCCGTGGTGGTTCTCTTCATCATCATCTGGAGGCGGAAGCGTAAGGCAGCGGAATAGTTCGAGTCGCGCGGTCGGGACCTGCAGAGAACGTCGCGTCAGGGCATTCGATCAGGGGACGGCACTATGGCTCAAGACAGCAGTAACGGTGCGGTGTATGTTTACAACAAGACGAAGGAGACGTTTGTCGCCACCGAAGCCACGGTCGCCGATTCCTATTTTCCGCGATTGATCGGCCTGCTCGGCAAGACGAAGCGGTGGGCGCAGCAGGGCAAGGGGCTATGGATCGTTCCGTCACGCGGGGTGCACACGCTCGGGATGTTGTTCCCGATCGATCTTATCTTCCTCAGTAAAGACAAAGAAGTGGTGCATGTGGAGGAATATGTGCGCCCCTTTCGAATTTCGAAGGTATCGCTGAAGGCCATGAGCGTTCTCGAACTGCCGGCCCATACGATTTACCGTTCAAGGACGCAGGTGGGCGACAAGATGGAGATCGCGCGCCTCCACAAGAGGCAGCAGCAAGAGATCGCTCTAGAGGCACCTGTTAGGGCGACATCCGGAGTGGAAAGTTCCGAAGCCAAGACGTGAACATAATCCGAAGATCGCTGTTGAGTCTGCTGATTGTGTCAATGCCGGCGGTGGCGCTCGCGGCCCCGTCTGGACCGAAGAAATGGGTGCAGCATCTGCATCTGTCTTCGCTTTCGTCCCCGCGTCAGTTCCGAAATCCTCATCCCGTACTGAAGCACCATCCTGCGAAGCACGCCAAGCCGCATCCAACAATCAAGCGCCGCCGTCGGTAAACCCAATATGTGCCCTGAAGGCTGCTCTGCGTCGGTTTCTTGAAGCGCTTACTGCTCGATTGTCGGCTTTGCTCGCGGAGAGCCGTCCTTCAGGAACTGGTTGTAACGGGATTGGTACTCGCGTTCATACTCTTCGACGGCTCGGGAGTAACTGAGATCGGGAGGAGGCACACGCCGAACCCAATCGATTTCCACGTGCCGCGCCGACAGCGGAAGCAACAGTTGCGACTCGGCGACCGGAATCTCGCGACCATCCACTCGCGCACTACTGGCTGTGACAAACCACGGCAGGTGCAACACAATTTTATCCGGCTTCGTTTCAAGATCGAGGTGCAGATCGAGAGTCATTCCATTCGAACGAAATGCGGCGCCGAAGCCCACAGTGCCAAATGTGGTCGGAGCGTTCGTTAATGCGATCTTGTCGCCGGCTTTCGTCCAGGACGGCGAGAGCACGGAGAAAAGATGAAGCTCGTTTCCCTGCTCGCGCACGAGCATATTGCGGACGAGCGCGATGTAATCAGCCGCAAACCACCCATGCGGCGCGAGATCGACGCCGAAGTCGCGCGTACCCCATGGCACGACTCCATATTCCCAGCCGGCTTGAGTGGAGGACGTGTGAAGGAGAATCGCGTAGAGATCGCGCACCACTTGCTGCTGTTCGCCGCGAACGATTTCCGCTTCTGAATTCTTCATCGTGATGTAATGGTGGAGCAGGCCCGCATAGGTCATCAGGCCCTCGGCGTATTCCGCGCGAGTGTGCCGCAGTGTTCCTGTAACGAGCGGATCGAACGGCGGAAACAGAACCTCCGGATACAGCGTGTTCATGTTGCCCCAATCCTGGCCGCCCGAAACGTCGATGCCGGCAGGAATGTAACCGCCGTTTTTCGCGCCGACCGCACGAAGAGCGGCGACGAGCCGTTGCGAGTAATCATCGTATTCGCGCTGAAATTCCGCGGCGTCCTGCGATGCGCCTACGGCTTTTGCCAGCTCAATGGCTGAGTGCAATCCGAAGAGCGCCCAGAAGTTGTGGCCTGTGACGTGCGACGTTTTCTGCGTGAACTCGTCGTCGTGTGGATTCGCGGCGGGCATCAGATGCATGGGGTCGCTGGCGCGCGCCTGATGCAGCCACGCGACAGCGCGCTGCACGGCCGGAAATACCTGCGCGGCGAATGCGCGGTCGTGGCTCAATTCGTAATAGCGCCCGAAGGCCCAAAGAGCCTGACCCCAACCGTCATACTGGCCGGGCTGCGAGAGGAAGAGGCCGTCCGCGTTTTGCTTTTTCAGGAAAAACGGGAGGCACTGGCGCGCAACATCGAAATGTCCCGTTTCGTCATAAGCGTTCATGATATGCGTACCGTCGCGCAGCCAGAATGCGTGATATTGCAGTTTGTTTACGGTTTGGATGTAGTCGTCGCCCGTGTGATCGATCGCCATCAGATCGTAAATCAGGCTCGCGCGGAAAGTGTCCGCAACCTTCGCTTCCGGCAGATCGATTTGGGTACCGCTGTCGACCAATCTGCCGTTTGGTGTAGAGCGGCATCGAAGTTAGCGTCGCGCAGTTCTCGAACCGCGGTCTGATCGGCGAGAGGAATCGGTTGCACAGGCATCTTGAAGATCAAAGTCCGCGACGCAGAGGGCGCGAGATGTAGCTCGAACTGCGTCAGCAGCACAGGCGTGTCGGGGAGGACTTTCATTTCAGCCGGCGCCGCATACAATTCGCTTCGTGTCGCCCACAGCACCGGCTCAGCAGAAGCTGGAAATTCGTAGACGACTTTTCCGGAGCGCACGGCAAGGTCGTCCGAGAAACCATACGTCCAGTGCGGGTCGAAGTCCACGCCCGGCTGCGAATAATCGCCTGGTTTCTGCGGGACTACGGGGCGTGGGAAGCGGTGATCGGCGTGTCCATCCGCATCGTCGACTGGACCGGTGTAACGGAACGCCACGTTGAAGTACGAAGTTCGCTCGACTTTCTCTGGATTGGTCGCGACGATGCGAATGAAGTTCAGCAGCTGGTCCGGCGATTTTGCGCCAAGCGGAGCGGCGAACGTAGTTATGTCGTACCGCACGGAGCCATCCGAATATGTGTAATGAAAGATCGGGAGATAGCCGCGTTCGAGCGTGCGAATCCTTTGCGCAACCGGCGATGGTGGATTTCCAGCGAGGAACATCAACTCGCCCCAGCCGGTGTAGAGATATCCCTCGGGAGTAATTTCGGTGCCGGACTGCGCACCGCGAATCGTCATTTCATCCGTGGAGGGCACTATGTAGCTGAAAGGCTCGCCAGGACGATCGATGGAGGGATTCAGCACCTGCCCAAGGACGGGAAAACCGAGGAGAGACATTGAGCACGCGAGTAAGACGAATTTCCCGCACCGGAGAATCTGTCGCAAAACTGTCCTCCTTAGCGCGCCGGCTCGGCGCTTATGCCGCTCAAGAAAATTCAAATTGAGGCGCTACCCAACCCCGACTCAACTGCCGGGATGATACTCGCGTTCCGTGTGGCCCTTGAGCTGTGATGGATAAAAATAAACCTCACGCAAATTACCGCTCGCGTATCGTTCGGCCTGATCGTCGAAATGCGGCGACGCAGGATTGCCGCTTTCGCCACCCGTGGTCACCGCCCAGGCATGGACTTCGGGGCCGAAGTCGACCAGGCAGATAAAGCTGTTGCCGACGGTGCCGTACCAGCGCTTCGTATTCGGATACGGGCGCGATCCATACGCAGCCAGCGAGCCCCAGACTGACGACGTGAACGGGATCGGGATGCTGGGCTTGGAATCGTCGAAATGCGGATGGTCGATGCTGTCGTCGAGGCGTTGGAAACGGTTGATCTTGCCCCAGGGCGTTTGCCAGGTGCCGAAATCAGCGGCGAGGCGGTCGGAAGCGGCGGCGAGTGAGCCAAGGAGTTGCGCGGGCGTAGCGCGGTGCACGACGTAATCCTCTGGCGAGATCCCATCTTCGCGCGCTGCTCCTGAAACCGAGTGGAAGATGTTGTCGCCCCAAGAAACGGCTAGCGACGTCGCAATCGAATTGCCACCCCAGCGATAATCCCAGTCGCGCAGGACCTTGATTTGGTCCGCCAGCTTGCTCTTGAGCGGGTCGGACGAAGGCAAGGCATCGTAAGCTCTAAGCAAAACGGGAGTCATCGTTGCAAACGCGGGCAGGTAGCTGTCGTATCCGGCGGCGATCAACGACTTGGGCGTCCAGTCGCGATGCCCTTCCAGCAGCCGCACGCCGTGGTATCCGCGCGCGCTTTCTTCCCTGCCGCGATCGACATACTTTGGGAAATCCGCTCGCTTCGGGCTATCCGGTCCCGCGGCGGACCAGGGCCAATTGTTTGAGTTATAGAGCCAGCCGTCGGCAGGATCGAGCAAGTGCGGCGTCTGCTCGAGCGTTAGCAGCCCGTGATACGCCGTGGCTGGATTGCTGCCGTCGACCGGCTTGGTCCAATCGAACGCATCGCTCCGTCTCGGAATCCAGTCGGAGTGCCAGTAGGCGATGTGGCCTTCGGAATCGGCGAAGATCGTGTTATTCGATGAGTTCGTGTGCAGCTCCATCGTTGTGCGGAAGGCTGCGTAATCCTTGGCCTTCATGCGTGTGAAGTCCTGAGTGAGCGCGCGTATGGGTTGCTGCATCAGGTCGATGCTTACCCATTTGTCGCCGATGCGGCCGATGATGGGGCCGTGCTGAGTGAAATACGCGGTGAAGGTCTTATGCGCCATGCCGCCTGCGGTCTTGTAATCGATCGTGATGGATCGTTGTCGCATCGGCAGCTCGCGCGTCCCGTAGCGATAGTAGTACCGGCCATTTTTCTGGCTTACCGTTTCGAGGAACTGCTCCACATTTTCGACGCCGCTCGACGTGTGCATCCATCCGGCTGTCGGGTTGAATCCCTGGTAGACGAAGAATTGGCCCCACGTGACCGCACCGTATGCGTCAAGGCCCTCGTCGCTCGACGTTTGCAGTTCGGCGCGAAAATAAAACGACACGTGCGGATTGATGTAGAGCAACGCGTGATGATCCGCAGAATTCGACGCGCTTATAGCGATCCCGTTCGATCCGCCGGGCTCTGCCGGCGGCTGCACAAGAGAATCAACCAAGGCCGCGGACGACGCTGATGCCGAAGGCGGGTTGCCGTAAAACTCGCCGAGGCGTTTCACGTTAACATCATAAATATCGCCGCCAATGCTTCCCTCGCTGAAGGCGACCGCCATCCAAGGTTCGAAATGCGTAATCACCAGCGGCTTCACGTCCGGATGCTTGTAGAGATAGAAGTTCAAGCCGTCGGCAAACGCATTCATCAGCTTCTTCAGCCAGAGCGGGCTCCCGGCGTACTCGGATTTCAACGCCGCTTCGTCGACAAAAAGCTGCATTCTCAAGTCATCGTAAATCGCGGATTCGCCTTCCGCCTGTGCTTCCCATCCCAGCGCCTGGATGTAGTTCACTTCGACGCGATGAAAATCATCCTCGGCCTGGGCGTATTCCATACCGAAGACAGCATCCGCGTCCGTTTTACCGTGAACGTGGGCGATACCCCAGTTGTCACGCGTAATCGTTACAGTGCTCGCTTCGCGTTCCCATCGCGCGATTTCCTGTGCTGTAGGCTTGGCCTGCGCGAGCGTGGGCGAGGCGATTAGGCTTGCAGCAAAAACCGCGAAGATCAGTGCTGTTGTTTTCATGAGTATGCCGAGCATTAAGAGATTTGAGTCAGCGGTGGGGCGCTTTCCGCGTCGCCCTTCGCCCCACGGATTATAAATACGGACGACGGCAGGTCAAGTTTGGCGATGAGAACCCAAGCGAAGGTGCTGCTTCCATTGCGCCTAGCCGTGGACTACGATAGCGCCGCAATTTTGTGGAGGTGCAATGCGCGTTGTGCTGAAGGTACTCGTCGCCATAATCGTTCCAGTCGTACTGGCGGTAGGCGTGTTCGGCTGGGCATTTCGAGACCACTCTGACGTGACCTCCGCGGCCACGCGCAGCGCTGCCTCCGCGCCGACTTCGCCCGCAGCCAGTGTCTCTGCCGATCCGCGGCTCGCGGGAGCTTACCGTTTTACCGATCACGGATGGATCTACGTTCATCTCGATGGTTCTCCCGAGCAGATTGGGTTTCAAAACGGTTATCTGCTCGCCCCGGAAATTCTGGACGCGTTCAATGCCAACCACCTGCAATACGAGCACGGCACGAAGAGGCCGTGGGCGTTTTTTCAGAAGGCCGCGCACGATATGCTGTGGCCGAAGATCGATGCCGAATACCAGGCGGAGTTGAAGGGAATCGTCGAAGGGCTGCACGCGCACGGCGTCAATTCCATCAACCTCGACGATATCGTTGCGTTCAACGCGTTTTTGGAACTGTCCGACTACTACGTTCCCTGGTACAACGAGAAACACAAGGTGGCCGGCAGTCCACGCCTCACGAGTCAGGGCGATTGCAGCGCTTTCGTGGCCACGGGTAGCTACACGAAGACGCACGACATCGTCATGGCCCACAATAATTGGAGCAACTACGTGCAGGGCGAGCGCTGGCGCATCATGTTCGACATCGTTCCACAGCACGGTTACCGGATCCTGATGGACGGCTACCCCGGCGTCATTACTAGCGACGACGATTTCGGCATCAATTCCGACGGGCTTATGGTGACGGAAACCACGATTTCGCAGTTCAATGGCTGGAACCCGAGCGGAATTCCCGAATTCGAGCGCTCGCGCAAAGCATTGCAGTACGCCGGATCGATCGACGACTACGTTCGCATCATGAACGAAGGCAACAACGGCGGTTACGCGAACGACTGGCTGCTTGGCGACCGCAAGACCGGCGAAATCGCGCGGTTCGAGCAGGGGCTAAAGCACACGCGAGTGTGGCGCACGAAGGACGGCTACTTCGCTGGCTCCAATTTCCCCAGCGATCCTCAGGTTATCAAGGATGAGACGACGTTTAATACGCGTGACAACTCGAACTCAGCGAACGCGCGCCATATTCGCTGGAATCAGCTAATGGCTCAATACAAGGGCAAGATCGACACGAATCTCGCCGAAAAGTTCGAATCCGATCATTTCGATTCCTACACAAAGAAGGAAGGAGCTGACGCGCGCACGCTCTGCGGTCATTCCGACACTGATCCGAACGGGGTTCCAATCTGGGACTGGGGCCCATACTATCCAGGCGGCGCCGTACAGGGGAAAGTCACAGACAGCGAAATGGCCGGCAAGATGGAATTGATCGCGCACCTCGGCCATCCGTGCGGCGCGAGTTTTTACGCGAAGCCATTTTTGAAGGCGCATCCAGAATACGACTGGCAGGCCCCGATCCTGCGCGACATGCCGGCATATCCGTGGACGGAATTTAGCGCAGGCGAGCACGCGATGAAGTGACCCTAGCGCATCGCGATCGTAGGTGCGGGAGTTAGATCTACTTAGGCGAGCCGTTGGGGTAAAAGAGAACTTTCCCTGCCTGGCCGGACTCGAGCATTGCGAAGGCGCTCTCGAATTTCTCGAGCGGCAGGCGTTCACGGAAGAGCGGCTCGAGGTTGAGACGGTTGTGCTTGAGCAGTTCGGTCATGTGGACCCACGTTTCGAACATGCGCCGGCCGTAAATTCCCTGAACCGTTGCGCCTTTGAAGATAACGTCGTTGACAAGGTCGAGCGTAACCTCGTCTTTTGGAATTCCCAGCAGCGACGCACGGCCACCCTGCCGGAGCATCCGGAAGCCCTGGCTGATGGCTGCCGGACTGCCGCTCATTTCGAGCAGGACGTCCACTCCACCATCCGTCATTTCGCGGACGCGCTCGACGACGCCGGGTTGTGCGGGATCGAGGGCTTCGTCGGCACCCATCTGCTTCGCGAGTTCGCGTCGATGTGCGTTGACTTCCGTGGCCACCAGCAAGGCGCAACCGCATGCCCGCGCCACAGTGATTGCCATCAATCCGATCGGCCCCGCGCCGGTGACGACCACGTTTTGGCCCGCGATTTCTCCCGCCGTGACTGTGTGTACCGCGTTCCCGAGGGGGTCGAGAATGGCGGCGTAGTGCTCCGGGATAGACGGATCGATCTTCCAGATATTACGCGCAGGAATTCGCACAAACTCGGCGAAACAACCGTCGGCGTCGATGCCGATAATCTTCACATTTTGGCAAACGTGTGGCTGGCCCATGCGGCACGGTCGGCAATGTCCGCAATTCACATGCATTTCAGCGCTGACGAAATCGCCCGGCCGCACGGAGCCGACTTCAGCGCCGATTTTCTCGACCGCCCCGCAGAATTCGTGGCCAAAAGTCATCGGCGGGCGGATGCGCGATGCCGACCAACGATCCCAGCCGTAAATGTGCAGATCCGTTCCACAGATCGAAGCCGCGCGGACGCGCACCAAAACGTCCGTCGGACCAATTTCAGGGATGGCTATGGATTCAAGCTGCGCGCCGGATTGCGGGCGAACTTTGCGCAGCGCCTTCATCGTCGCGGCTGGCATCGGTTAATGGCTGATCGTCGCCTAATACTAACACAGTCTTTCAACCGGCTTTGTCAGTGCTCGCTCGATGGTTCGGGTACCGGCTGAATTTGAATTTTTGACTGCTTTTTCTCTCAGGGCTTGAATCATCAAACCCTGAAAACCTGTTCATCAGATACTGAAACCCGGTGTTGCGATCAAGGAAATTCGAACACACGGCAGGCATGTTCCGAACGCGGATTTTGCAGAATGTAATGCAAAAATCGCCGATTTACGCAAACTTGACGCAATCTCGTCCCGATGCGATAATTTGCTGCTTTGGACAACCCTTAGAAGGTGTTCGTGCGCGGTGCAGGCCACAAAGAGAGGTGGCCGCTCGCGTTTTGGGGAGACGCAGCGCAAGCGACCGCGGACAAGTCATTCCTTAACGATGGATATTCTTCACCAGCTCGGTGAACTCTTCCTTGAAGCTGTGCCCACAGTCGTTCTCGTTTTCCTTTTCTATTTGTTCACCCGCTGGGCTTTTTTCAAGCCCATCGAAAAAGCGATGAATGAGAGGGCCGCGCTGATCGTGGGCGCGCGCGCCGAAGCGGTACAATTTGAAGCGGAAGCGAAGCAGGAGCTTGACACGTACAACCAGCGCCTCGCGGATGCCCGGCGCCAGATTTTTTCCGAGCAGGAACGGGCGCGAGACGTCGTGCTTGAGGAACGAGCGCGTCTGCTGAAAGCGATGCATTCGCGGACGCAAGAGGAAGTTGCGGCTGCCAGGAAGCGGATCGCAGCCGAGTTTGCGAATGCGCAGCGAGAACTCGAGTCGCAGGTGCCCGAGCTAGGGGCGCAAATTGCGCGGTCCATCATGGAGAGGCCGTCACGGCTTCAGGGAGTTGTGGAACCGTGAAGCGCCTGCAGGCCGCATTCACCCGCCTTACCGTGCTGATTTGCTTGTGCGCCGTGCCGCTGCTGGCGCAGGAGGCATCCACGCCGCCGGAGGCGAACTCGACCGTCGGTTGGGGTTTCCGGTGGGTGAATTTTGCCATTGTTGTGGTGGCTATTGCGTACTACGCAGTGAAAAAGGGAGGGCCGTACTTCCGCCGCAACGCCGAGACCATCGGCGAAAAGGTGGCGGAAGGAGCTCGTGCCCGAGAGGCCGCGGAACAACGCAAGCGCGAAATCGAAGGTAAATTGGCGCGGTTAGACGGAGAAATCGAGCAAATACGCGCCGCGGCAAAGCGCGATTCGGAAGCCGAACTCCAACGATTGCGAGCGGCGGCTCGCGAAGATGCGCAACGGATTGAAATGGCAGCCCAGGCGGAGATCGCAGCGGCTGAACGCGCCAGCCGTCTGGAACTGAAGTCTCTGGCGGCGCGGCTGACGGTGGAACGTGCGGAGTCTCTGCTGAAAGCTGAACTCGACCCCGAAAACGATGCGGCACTCGTCCGCGCGTTTGTTGGCGACTTGGCCGGCGGGAGAGCGAATTGAACGGTCCAGTCGCTCGAAGATATGCGGCCGCGCTTGCGGATGTCGCGATTGAACAGAACCAGGCAGACGCCATTAAGGCGGGGCTCGCTTCCTTCGTGCAGGCATATTCCGAATCGGAGGATTTGAGGAACTTCCTTGAAACCCCGGGACTCGATCCACAAACGAAGCGGCGCGCGATTGGAAAGATCGCGGAACGAATGGAGTTGCCCGCGGCGGTGCGGAATTTTCTGTGGATTATCGTGGACCATCGCCGAACGGAGATGCTGCGGGAGATCGAACCGGCGTTTTATGAGGAGTTGAACGCAAGGCTCGGCATCGCCGAGGCTGAAGTGATTTCCGCGCGTTCGCTGAGCGATTTCGAAAAACAGGAATTGCTTGCCGCGCTGGAACACCGGACCGGCAAGAAAATCGAAGCACAGTTCCGGGAGGACAAGGACTTGCTCGGCGGCGCGGTCGTGCGCGTCGGGTCGACGGTTTACGACGGATCTGTGCGCGAGCAGCTCTCGCGTTTGCGCGAACAGCTGGAAACGGAATAGGAGCGGGAATGGCGACCATCAGAGCGGACGAGATCACAAAAATCCTGCGCGAGCAGATCGAAAACTACAAGCAGGTCGTCGAAGTCGAGGAAGTTGGGACGGTCATATCGGTCGGCGACGGCATCGCTCGCATCCACGGACTCGACCGCTGCATGGCCGGTGAAATGCTTCAGTTCCCGCACGACGTTTTCGGGATCGCGCTCAACCTGGAAGAGGACGAAGTAGGCACCGTTCTATTGGGCGATTACACGGAGATTCGCGAAGGCGACACTGTGAAGCGGACGGGGAAAATCATGTCGGTGCCCGTCGGAGACGCGCTGATCGGCCGCGTGGTCGATCCGCTCGGGCAGCCTCTGGATGACAAAGGCCCGTTGGCCACAGATCAGCGGAATCCTCTCGAACGTCTTGCACCAGGTGTTGTGGACCGCCAGCCAGTCCGCGAGCCGGTACAAACCGGAATCAAAGCGATCGACTCGATGATCCCGATTGGCCGCGGCCAGCGCGAGTTGATCATCGGCGACCGGCAAACGGGCAAGACCGCGATTATTCTGGATACCATCCTGAATCAGCGCGGCGGGGACTTGATCTGCATTTACTGCGCAATCGGCCAAAAGCGCTCCACAATAGCGCAGGTGATCAAGACGCTCACCGACTACAACGCCATGGATTACACGATTGTGGTCGCCGCGTCGGCAACGGAACCCGCGACGATGCAGTACATCGCGCCGTTCGCCGCGTGCGCGATGGGCGAATATTTCCGCGATAACAAGCGCCACGCGATTACGTTCTACGACGATCTTTCGAAGCACGCACAAGCCTATCGCGAAATTTCCCTGCTGTTGCGGCGTCCTCCCGGCCGCGAAGCATACCCGGGCGACGTGTTCTACCTGCATTCGCGGCTGCTCGAACGCGCGGCAAAGCTGAGCGATGCGCTCGGCGCAGGATCATTGACCTCGCTGCCGGTGATTGAAACGCAGGCGGGTGACGTCTCGGCCTACATTCCAACGAACGTCATTTCGATCACCGACGGCCAGATCTATCTGGAAGCCGACCTTTTTAACGCCGGCATTCGTCCCGCGATCAACGCCGGCATTTCGGTGAGCCGCGTCGGTGGCAACGCGCAGATCAAGGCGATGCGCCAGGTTTCCGGCACTCTGCGTCTGGACATGGCGCAGTACCGCGACCTTGCCGCATTCGCACAATTCGGCACCGAGCAGCTCGACAAAGCGACGCAGCAGCAGCTGGCGCGCGGCCAGCGCCTGACGCAAATTTTGAAGCAGGATCAATATCAGCCGCTGGCGGTGGAAAAGCAGGTGATGATCATTTTCGCCGGCACGAACCGGTATCTGGACGATCTGGACATTTCCGAGATGCGTCGATTCGAGAAGGAGCTGTATCCATTTCTTGACACGAATTACAGCGGCCTGTTGAAAACGTTGCGTGAGAAGAAAGCGTTCGACGACGATCTTCGCGCGCAAGCAAGAACAGCGCTCGACGCATTCAAACAGACCTTCAAAGCGACAGAAGCTGCGGTTGCCGCAGGCTAGGAATCAACCCGTTTAATGCCCACGCTTCTCGATTATCGCCGGCGGATTCGGTCGATCAAGAGCACGCAGCAGATTACGCGCGCGATGAAATTCGTCGCGGCCGCGAAGCTGCGTCGAGCTCAGGAGGGCGTCTTTGCCGCTCGGCCCTACGCGCACGAGATCGTCCGCGTGCTACGGTCGGCTGCGGCGCGCATGGAAACGCCGGCGCATCCGCTGCTCGAGCGGCGGCCCGAGGAAAAGACGCTCGTGGTGATTCTGACCGGGGATCGCAGCTTGTGCGGTGCGTTCAACGCGAACGTGATCCGGCGCTCGATTCAGTTTTTGCGCGAGAATGCGTCGCGGAGGAACGAAATCCTGGTCGTCGGCAGAAAAGGCCGGGACACGCTGCGCAGGCGCGGCTGGAAGTTCGTTGCCGAATATCTCAACGTGTCGAGCGCCGTCGATTTCAGCAAAGCCAAGGAAATCGCGGGAAAGATCGTGGACCTGTACACCGCGAAGGAAGTCGATGCGGTCTACGCCATCTACAACGAATTTAAGAATGTGATGGTGCAAAAGCTTCAGGTCGAAAAGCTGCTGCCGATCGATCCGGCCGTTGTTTCGCCGGAGGCTCGGGGGAAGTCGGAGAGCGCCACCGAACACGCCGGGACTGGATCGCAGTTGCCGCGGGAGCTCTCGCCTTCGGGGGACTCTTTCTTGGTCGACTATATTTACGAGCAGCCGGTGGAAGAGATTTTCGCGCATCTGGTGCCGCGCTACCTGGAATCGGAAATCTTTCGGCTGCTGCTCGAGTCGGCGGCTGCGGAACACGCCGCGCGCATGACCGCGATGGACTCGGCAACGAGAAACGCGTCGGATCTGATCGATCGCTTGACGTTGCAGATGAACAAGACGCGCCAGGCCGCCATCACGAAAGAACTGATCGAAATTGTGAGCGGCGCCGCCTCCGCCATGTCGTAATTTGTGACTCGTGACCTGTGACTCGTGAAAATCAAAAACTTTGCGGAATTGACGGTTTGGCAGCGAGGTCACGAATTGGCTCCACTCGTATATCGGATCACATCAACGTACCCCAAAACGGAGCTTTCCGGAGTGGTGGCGCAGCTGCGCAGAGCCGCAGCGTCGGTCCCGGCAAACATCGCGCAGGGATTCGGCCGGCGTACAACGCGCGAGATGCTTCGATCCCTGCAGATAGCCGCAGGGGAAATGGAAGAGGTGAGATACTTTCTGATGTTGAGTCGGGATCTGCGCTATCTGGCTGTGGGTCAATTTCAGCAAGCGAACGCACTTTGTGATTCGGTAGGACAACTGATCAGCGCGTTGGGTCGATCCCTTCAGCGCCAACCGGCCTCCTAGTTGTTTGCGGGTCACGAATCACAAGTCACGAGTCACGGAATTAGGAGAAGCAATGAACAAGGAAAAGAAATTCGGCAAGGTCGTCGAAGTGATTGGCCCCGTCGTTGACGTCGAGTTCCAAGAGGGTCACCTGCCGCTGATTCATAACGCGGTGCACATTACCAGCGAAGGATTCGATGTCCCCCAACCGCTGGATATCGTGGCCGAAGTCGAGCAGCACCTCGGCGAAGGCCGCGTACGCTGCGTCGCGATGGAGCCAACCGAAGGTCTCGTCCGTGGCATGAAAGCCGAAGACCTCGGCGAACCGATCGAGGTCCCTGTTGGCCGCGCCACCCTCGGACGTGTGCTGAATGTTCTCGGCAACCCCGTCGACAACATTGGGCCCGTGAAGAGCGACAAGCGCTATCCAATCCACCGTCCCGCGCCATCGCTCGAAGATCAGTCGACTACCCTTGAGATGTTTGAAACGGGTATCAAGGTCGTCGATCTGATCGAGCCGTATTTGAAGGGCGGAAAGATCGGATTATTCGGCGGCGCGGGCGTCGGCAAAACCGTTCTGATTCAGGAGTTGATCCACAACGTTGCGCTGAAGCATGGCGGCGTGTCGGTTTTCGCGGGCGTTGGCGAACGAACCCGCGAGGGCAACGACTTGTGGCTCGAAATGCAGGAGTCGAAGGTCATCGTTCCCGGCGATTCGGACAAATCGCGATGCGCCTTGATTTACGGCCAGATGACTGAGCCGCCTGGCGCGCGTCTTCGCGTTGGCCTCACCGGCTTGACCGTTGCTGAATATTTCCGCGATGAGGAGCATCTCGACGTGCTGCTTTTCATCGACAACATTTTCCGGTTCGTTCAAGCGGGCTCCGAAGTTTCAGCTTTGCTCGGGCGCATGCCCTCTGCCGTCGGTTATCAGCCCAACCTGAACACCGAAATCGGCGAACTTCAGGAGCGAATCACTTCGACCAAACACGGATCGATCACGTCGGTGCAGGCCATTTACGTTCCTGCCGATGACTATACCGATCCCGCTCCAGCGGCTACGTTCGCGCACCTTGACGCCACGACGAACCTCAGCCGGCAGATTTCTGAACTCGGAATCTATCCGGCTGTCGATCCGCTCGCGAGCTTCTCGCGCATCCTCGATCCGCGAGTTGTAGGCGAGGAGCACTACAACGTCGCTCGCAGCGTCAAGTCCGTTCTGCAGCGCTACAAGGAATTGCAGGACATCATCGCGATTCTGGGAATCGAAGAACTCTCCGACGAAGACAAGCAGACTGTCGCGCGTGCGCGCAGAATACAGAGATTCCTTTCGCAACCAATGTTCGTCGCGGAGCAATTTACCGGCTTGGAAGGCAAGTACGTGAAGATCGAAGACAACGTGCGCGGCTTCAAGGAAATCGTCGAAGGCAAGCACGACGATCTTCCCGAGCAGGCCTTCTACATGGTCGGCACGATCGAGGAAGCTCGACAGAAAGCCGAGAAGCTTGCGGCGGTAGTCTAAAAAGAAATGGTACTGGGACGAATCATCGCTCAATGATGGCGAAACTCTGAATCATGCTTCCCGCGAAAATCGAACTCGAAGTGGTAACGCCACAGCGGCTCATCCTGCACGAGGATGTGGACTCTGTCGAATTGCCGGGCGCGGACGGCTATATCGGCGTCCTGCCCGGCCACGCGCCCCTGCTCACCGAACTCGGCATCGGGGTGTTGACCTACCATGTGAACGGCCAGGCGCACTTGCTGACCGTCATGGAAGGATATTCGGAAGTCCTGCCGGATCGGGTGATCGTTCTGGCTGACGTCTCGGAGCGCGCAGCCGAAATCGATGTCCAGCGCAGCGAATCGGCGCTGCGGCGCGCCCAGGAGCAGGTCGCGACAACCAGCTCCGCCGATGGAGATTGGAAGCGCGCGCAGTCCGCTCTCGAGCGGGCCATGGTGCGCATCCAGGTGGCTTCCAAGGCGGGTAACTGAATCCCCTCCAGACCCGGAACATCGAATTGAGTGGCTGCGAAATTGATGTTGAGTGGCCCGTATGAGTAATTGCGAGATCTGCACCACGGCGATGCCCAATCGTCCCTCGCAATTTAGGCGGAAATGGCTGATATAACTGTCTATGGAACCTTCTGGTGCGGTGATTGCCGCCGCACCAAACAATTTCTTCGCGAGCGCGGCGTTGCGTTCCGCGAAATCAATATCGACGAGCACCCTGGAGCTGAAGAAATTGTCTTGCGCGCCAACGCCGGCCGTCGCAAAGTTCCTACGATCGAAGTCAACGGGCGCTACTTCGCATGCAGCCCGTTCGATCCGCATCAGCTCGCGGAAGAGCTCAACATCCCGCTAAATCCAATCAAGCGATAATTCGTGATTGGTGAATTGTGATTGGTGGCCCTCCGATTTCGCCGAGGCCTTTCATTTTTCGCCTCGCCCTTTGTTACAAGGCACGAAGGACCACTCACAAATCCCCTATTACACGAGTCCCACGCCACGCGCCATGACTCCTGCTACCCGCAATTCCGGCGTCAGAACGACCAGGTCCGCGTCTGAGCCGACCGCAAGGATTCCCTTCTTGCCTGCCAGCCCCAGCCTCCGCGCCGGAAGGATCGTCATCATGCGAATCGCATCCGCAAATGGCACGCCGAGCGAGACCAGGTTCCGCAGCGCTCGATCCAGTGTGAGCGTGCTGCCAGCGAGCTTGCCTTCGGAGTTGCGGCAAACTCCATCCTTCACGGTCACTTCGAACGTTCCAAGGCGATAGGTTCCATCCGGCATGCCCGACGCCGCAATGCCATCCGTAATCGCGATCACCGTGTCGAATCCCTTCACGCCCAGCAGTATCTGGATCGCCGGCGCAGCAACATGGACGAGATCGGAGATAATTTCCGCCGTAACGTCCGGCTCGGTCATCACCGCCGCGATTACACCTGGATCGCGATGTGTGAAGGGACGCATCGCGTTGTACATGTGTGTCGCGTGACGGGCCCCCGCGCGAATCGCCTCGCGCGCCTGGCCGTAGTCCGCGTCGGTGTGTCCCATGCTGACCACCAAGCCTGCCGCTTTCGCGTGCGCGACAAGTTCCAGCCCACCCGGCAGTTCGGGCGCCAAGGTGACAATTCGAGCCAGGCCGTCGGCAGCCTGCAAGAATTGATCGAGCAGTTTTGTGGAGGGCTTCGCCAGGGATTCCGGCGGATGCACGCCACGCTGCGCCTTGCTGATGAATGGCCCTTCGAAGTGGATGCCGAGAATCTCCGCACTCGTCTGGGCAGCGCGCTCTTGCTCGCGTTTACGGATGTACCGCGCGATTCCTTCGACGCTCTTGCACGTCGCATCGGCCGGCGCCGTTACCGTCGTGGCGACGATCGAGGTCGTTCCGTAACGGGCGACGGTTGATGTGATTTTGTCGAGCGCCCGCGCGTTTCCTTCCATTACATCGTGCCCGCCGGCTCCATGAATATGTATGTCGATGAATCCGGGGACGACGGTCATTCCGTTGGCGACGTAATCCACGGCACCTTGCGGGACCGTTACTTCGTCGCGATGTCCGAGTGCGGCGACGCAACCGTCTTCAACAAGAATGACGGCATCCTTCAGTTCGTCTTGAGGCGTGAGAACGCGGCTGGCGTAAATCGCGGTCACAGGCATGGTTGGAACATGCTATCCAACTCAGATTGAAATTCACAGCGCCACCTTGCGCCGGATTTCGCGGAGGAAAACTTGCGGCGAAGTCTTTGTGGCTAAAGAGCTAGAGATTCGTGGCGACTCGCATCAGTCCATACACGCTCACGCAAACGGCGAAATCCAGGAGCATGCCCAGGTCTATGCGAAATCCCTGGTGCTGCAGCTCTTCGGGAAGATGAGGCATTAGAGAAAAATAGTAGATGGCATTACCGATCAAAATGGCGACAAGATATTCGAACCATCGTTTCAGTGTCGTTCCAAGAAACTTCCGGGGCATTCGAACCTCAGCTGCTCGTTGATGGATATGTATAAGCGATTCACCAATTCACTATAGGCCCTGGCGAATGTCGCGTAAACCGCCCTGCGGGTGCTGTTTTTATACGCAAAATCGGCAATACCGAAGCAAACGCTCACGGTGACTTACGACGCGTGCGTGCCACCGTACGACGCTCCCGGAAAATCTCTTATATACTGAATGCCGAAACCGAAATCAGAAAGTTGAAAGCAGCGCATCGCCAGGTTTTGCCATGGTCTTTACTTTCAGCAGCCCGGTGAAGTATCTGCGTGGCGTGGGCCAGCAGCGCGCTGCCGCGCTCGCCGAACGCGGAATTACCACAGTGGGGGATCTGCTGACGTATTTTCCCTTCCGCTACGAAGACCGCATTCACTTCACGAAAATCGCCGAAGCCGTTCCGGGCCAGGTGCATACGATCATGGCTGAGGTAGTGGAAGCAGGAAGCGTGGTGCGGTTTTCGCGCGGGCGTGCGCCGATTTTTCATTGCGCTGTACGCGACGGCTCAGGGACGCTGCACCTGCGCTTCTTCCATGGCGGCTACCTCGAAGACCGCCTGAAGCAAGGACAAAAAATCGTCGTGCACGGAAAAGTGGACATCGATCCATACCGTCCCGCTCGCGTCGAGATGGTCAACCCGGAATTCGAGCTGGTGGGAAGCTCCGACGGCCGTCCGCCGGACTCCACCGAGGTGGGTCGCATTGTTCCGATCTACGAATCCGTTGGCGGCCTCAGTTCGCGCATGCTTCGGCGCATCGTGTATCAGATCCTTCTGAGTTTCGATCCGAACGTCCCCGATCCGCTGCCGCCGGAGATTCGCGAACGGTACCGTTTTCCACCCCGCCGCGAGGCGCTGATTCAGGCGCACTTCCCGGGGAAAACTGAAAATCTCGAGCTGCTGAACAGCTTCCGCACCCCCGGTCAGATTCGTCTGGTTTTCGAGGAATTTTTCTATTATCAACTGGCGCTCGCGTTGCGACGCTTGAACGAGCGCAAGCAACCCGGACTTCCCATGCGGGTGCGCGAAGAAAGAATTCGCGGCGCGCTCAAGCGCATCCTGCCTTTCAAGCCGACCGCGGCGCAGAAACGCGTTCTTGGCGAAATCGCGAGCGATCTGGAGCGCGCCACACCGATGCACCGCCTGCTGGAAGGCGACGTTGGCAGCGGCAAGACGATCGTGGCCTTGGAAGCGGGGGCTATCGTCATCGAAAACGGCTATCAGGTGGCCCTGATGGCTCCGACTGAAATACTCGCCACCCAACATTATCTGAGCGCACGCCGGATTTTCGCCGCCGCTGGGTACAACATTCAGCTCATCATCAGCGGCAAAAAGCGCGCCCAAAAGCAGGATGTGATCGACCGCGCACAAACCGGAGAAGCGCAGTTAATCATCGGCACGCACGCGCTGATCGAAAATCCGGTCCTGTTTCGGCGGCTGGGGCTGGTCATTATCGACGAGCAGCACCGCTTCGGTGTGTTGCAGCGTCAACGTCTAATACAAAAGGGCGCCTCGCCGCATGTGCTGGTCATGACTGCGACGCCCATCCCACGGACGCTCGCACTCACTTTGTACGGCGACCTCGAGCTCTCTGTGATTGACGAAATGCCGCCGGGACGCACTCCGGTCGAAACGCGCTGGACGGCGGAAGAACAGCTGAAGGGAGTGTGGGAGTTTCTGAGGCGCGAAATCGCGCGGGGGCGACAGGCGTACGTCATCTATCCTGTGGTTGAAGAATCGAAGCAGGAACTGAAAGCAGCTACCGCGGAATACGAACACCTGGCCAAGACGGCCTTCCCGAATTTTCGCGTGGGCCTGCTCCACGGCCGACTGAAAAACGAAGACAAAGACCAAGTGATGGAGAGCTTCCGATCGGGCAAAACCCAGATTCTGGTGGCGACAACCGTGGTTGAAGTTGGCGTGGACGTTCCGAATGCAACTGTGATGGTGATCGAGCATGCTGATCGCTTCGGCCTCGCTCAACTCCATCAGCTTCGCGGCCGAATCGGACGCGGGAAGGAAAAATCATATTGCGTACTGATCGCGCCGCGCTCGATCAAAGGCGACGCGAAGGAAAGGATCGAAACCATGGTCGCGACGTCGAATGGATTCGAGATCGCCGAACGCGACCTGAAGTTGCGCGGTCCCGGCGAATTCTTCGGTACCCGCCAGCACGGCGACACCGCATTTTCCTTTGCGCAACCCCTCCGCGACCGTGAGATTCTGGAACTGGCGCGGCGCGAGGCGTACTCGCTGGTCGAAACGCCGTCGCGGGCGAACGAGGTTGCCGCTCAACTGGAATCGCTGAATCCAGCCTGGCAGCGACGATATCAGCTCGCGTCGGTTGGTTAGCATTACAACGTAGCCCGACGCCTGCGAACACCAGGCTTGCCTCGCGGGCGATTTTTCTATGGATTGGGTTGGGAAGCACATGCGCGTAATCGGCGGAGAATTCGGCAGCCGTAAACTGAAAGCGCCAGGCAGGCTCGCGATGCGTCCGACGAGCGACCGCCTGCGCGAGACTCTCTTCAACGTGCTTGGCGCCGCAATCGACGATTCTCTGTTCATCGATCTGTACGCCGGTACGGGTGCGATTGGCATCGAAGCGCTCAGCCGCGGGGCCCGCGAAGCGATCTTCGTCGAAATGCATCCTGCCGCCGTGCGCCTGATCCGCGAGAATCTCGAATCGCTGAAAATCGCGAGCCGCGTGGAACTGATTGCAACCGATGCTGAGCGAGCGCTGGGTCTGCTCGCGCGTCGAAAGCTCCTCGCCGATTTCATTTTCCTCGATCCGCCGTACGATCGCGATGAGGAGCGCCTTCAAATTCTGGAATTGCTCGACGAATCGCATCTTGTCGCGCCCTCCGGCATTGTGATCGTCGAGCACAGCGTCAAAGCCGAGCTGCCGGAGCGCTTCGACCACCTCGAACTTTCCCGCCTTCTCGAACAGGGCGACGCCGCGCTCAGCTTCTATCGCCTCGCGCTTGCCGCGTAAGCCCTCTCTTTCGACCCGGATCGATTGCATCGACGGCACCCAACTTTGTGGTTGAGGTGAGCATCTCATTCGTCGAAGATATCCGAATGCAAACCGGGACAAAACGCGAACGCGACAAGCCTGCGCAACCGGCCACCCCGGACCGCAATCAGCCTCAGGATTTCGGCTCCAATCACGGCCAGGCAGTAGACGCGCTCGCAAAGTCGCAAGCGAATGCGGTGGACGACTCGCTCATCGAGTTTTCGCCCCATGGAGAGCTGCCGCGACTCGATCTCGGCATCGATTGGGGATCGCCCTGGCGTGAATTTCGGTCAAGCGCCCACGATTTTCTCTCTGGCGAGCGCGCGCCGAAGAATCACGAATTGCCCGCCGATTCCGATCTTCGCGTGCACTGGATCGAGGGCAAGAATTCCCCATGGGCTTTCGCCGCGTCGTCTGTCTGGCATGTTCTCGCAGTCGCGCTGCTCATTCTGCCGATCTGGGGCTTTCTCCCTTCCGCCGCGCACACGCTCGCTCCTCCCGATATCGAAGTCAGCTGGACCGCTCCAAGGGATTTGCCTCCAATCCATCTCCCGGCGCCAATTTCTCCCGCCCCGAAGCCAGAGCATCACGCGCAAGCGCTGCGGCAAACGCCCCAAAAAGAATTGGCTGCGCCGAAGGGCGCCGACGCCTTCCATCCGCGCCAGACAATACTTTCGATCCCCGTACGCATCACGCACCCGCGCCAGACCCTCATCCAACCCGCCGCGCCGATGACGCCGCCGAAGATCAGTCCGCAGCTGCCGAATCTCGTCCAGTGGGCCGCCAGCACGCCCGCCCCAGAGCCGGAGCTGCAGCTTACCGTGAGCGCCGCCGCACCCAGGATGCGCCAGCGCCAAATCAACGCGGTCGCGCCAGACATTGCTAATCTCGAGAAAAACCCCGGGCCGCTGAACATTGCGCCGAGCCCGGCCGTAAGTCTGGCGCCACAAATGCCGATCGCGCCGATGTCTGCGGCAGTCGCGCGGTTTCGCGGAAGGCAAGTGGCGGGCGCAGCTCCGCAAGTAAACGCCACAGCCGGCGATCCGAGTTTGCGGAACGTCGTCGCGCTCTCAGCGTCGCCGGTCCCACCGGCGCCCGTAGTAGAGGTGCCGCGTGGCAACTTGGCAGCGCGCGTCGCGATTTCACCTGTGGGAACACATCGCGGAGCGCCAGAAGGAACAAGCTCCGGCTCAGGCGGGGCAGCCCGGCCTCTCGGCGGGCGTGGATCGCTCCCGGCCGCAGTCAGCGTGAGCGGAGGAAACAGTCACGGTGCGACGTCCGGCGGAGGAATTGGTGCGAGTCATCCGCCGTCAAGACTATTGCTTAAACCGATGTCCGGTCTGTCTGAACGCCCGAAACCGCGCACGGGCCCTGCCGACGTGGCAGGCCTTGCGCCGAATGAGCGCCCCGAGGACTTGTTTGCCGGCAAAGAAATCCACTCACTGAATATCGCGCTGCCGAACGTGACCAGCATGACAGGCAACTGGGCCCTGAATTTCGCGCAGCTCGACGACGGCAATACGCCGTTCAGCCGTCCAACGGGCATCCTCTACGGTCCCGTGCCGGTCACCAAAGTTGATCCGAAATACCCGGTCGAGGCTATCCGCGAGAACATCGAAGGCGAGGTGGTGCTCTACGCAATCATTCGCGCCAACGGCTCGGTCGACAGTATCCAGGTGGTGCGCCATCTTGACCCGCTTGTCGATCGGGAAGCGGTCGCGGCGCTGGCGCAGTGGAAGTTCCGTCCGGCCACCCGGGACGGCAAACCCGTGGACGTCGAGGCTATCGTTCACATCCCATTCAACTACAAGCTGCCCGAGCCGTAGTTCTTTGTCGCGGCAGCCTGCTTGCTGCTGGACGCTCGTCGGCATTCTTGGCTGTCGATGAGACCGCGCGGATCAGGTGATAGCCAATGTCTTCACCAGCCGGTCGATTTCCTCGGTGGAGTTGTACAAATACGGTGAAACACGCAGCGCCTTCTCGCGCAAACTCACGAAAATCCGGGCCTCTCGCAATTTTTCGCAAATCTCCGGGTTACGCTCCGGATTGCGCGCCGAGATGCAGACGTAGGGCCCGCGCCGCGCCGTCTCACCGGGCGAAGCCAGGACGAATCGGTCACGCGGAAGCCGTTCGATCAGTTCGCCGACCAGCCCTGCATTGTGCTTCGCGATCGCGTCAGTCCCAATCCTCACCAGTAATTCGAGCGACGCATCCCATGCCGATAGATTGATGAAGTTTCCCGTTTCGGCCGAATCCCACCGCCTGGCGCCGGGTGCCGCTTTCAATTCGTCGAGCGGCAGGAAATGAAAGTCTCGCGCGCCGTCCAGCGCCTGCCAGTAAAACGGACCACACGGAAAACGATTCATCCACTCCGGCGAAGCCCAGAAAAACCCGGTTCCGTAGGGCCCCAGCAGCCACTTATAGCCGCTCGACGTCACAAAGTCCGCGCCGAGTTCTCGCGTCGAAAGCGGAATCGCCCCGGAGCATTGCGAGGCATCGATCAACAGCAGTGACTTCGCCGAATGGCACGCCTTTGCAACGCGCTTGGCGTCGAGCATCGCGCCATCGTCAAAGCGAACCAGGCTTGCCGACACCAGCTTCGTATGCGGGCCGATCTCCCGCTCATAATCTTCCGCGGTGATGAAGCGCTCGCGTGGATCGATCGTCCGCACCCGCAATTTTCCCGCCTTGATATATGGTAACCATGCGGCAACGTGAGCCGGAAATTCTCCGCGGCCGACGAGCACTTCATCGCCCGGCTGCCATTCGATTCCCGCAGCAACGATGGAAAGTCCTGCGCTCGCACCCGACGTGATCGCGATCTCGTCCGGTTCCGCACCGATTAAATGCGCCAGATTCTTGCGGATGCGATCCGGAATGTCGAAGTAAAGATTGTCGGTAATCTTGTACGGCAATTTTTTTGTTTCGATCGCCGCCTGCGCCGCCCGCGCCGCGACCAGCGGCAGCGGCCCCTGATTCGCTACGTTCAGGTACGCGACGCCTTCGAAATCGGCGAATTCACGCCGGTAATCGTGCGACATACCTTCCTCCCGTTCATCTGAATCCTGCAGCAGCGCTGGAATCACCGGCGAGCAGTTAGAAATGCGTCCGCAACTGGCGAAACCCCGAAAGAATCAGCAGCTTCGCGTTCCCCGCCTCGATCTCCGTCTTTTCCAATTCCCAGGTCGAAGAATGTGGGATGAACACGGCGTTCAGTCCGGTCTGAAGCGCCGGATTGATGTCGCTTCGCGGGCTGTTGCCGACCATCCAGCCATTCGATTTCACGATCTTGAATTGCTCGACCATCCGCTCGTACGTCGCCGCGTCTTTCTCGACCACAATCTCCACTGCGTCGAAGTAAGAGAGCAGCCCCGACCGCTCCACTTTCGCTGCCTGTTCCGCTTGCTCGCCCTTGGTCAGCAAAATCAGCCGATGATGTTTCGAAAGATATGCAAGTGTTTCGGGGACTCCGTCGATGACGTGCGGCGGCGTATTTTCGAGTTCCTGCGTAATACGCTCGATTTCCTGCAGGATTTCACGCCGCACGGAGTTTCCCGCCAGCTTCATGTACGTCTCTTCGAGCGATCGCCGAAAACTCTTCACCCCGTATCCGTGCTGCCGGATATTGCGACGCTCGGTTTCGTTCAGGATATGCCGGACGTATTCGAGCGTGTAGCCCAGATGTTCGAGTTGAGCGATGAAGTGATCGATCGTCTTCTCGAAGAAAATATTGTTTTCCCAGAGAGTATCGTCTGCATCGATCAGCAGTGTTTGCCGCGCCATCGGAATTCTCCGAACGGAGATTCTGCTTGAGCGGCCGTCGCAAGAGAAGAAGATTCTGGCGCAGGTGAGTGAAGTGTCAGGTCCAAAGTGGTCCGGCCATTAGCCGGTGGCCAAGCTGCGAATTTCAGCGGGGCTCAAGCGGCGGCGGGAAGAAACTCGTAGCGCTCGATGCGCGCAGCCACTCCGCGCCGTGAGTTGTGCGGCTCGACGCGCAGGACGCGCCCGTAGCAGCGGATGCGCACGTCGCCAGCCATAGTGATCTGATGCGGAAGTGTGAGGACAAACTCGATCGAACTGCCCGTTTCAAGCGCCGCCTCTATCAGGAAATAAAGACCGCGGAAGCTGACGTCGCGCGTCTCGCCTTCCTTCTCCGAAAGACCGTTGTTCGAGAGCGCGTAGCGCACTCTCACAGGAAGCATCATCGAAAAACGCCGCGCGGCGCGCCGATCCACCCCGTTTTCCATTGGCCGCTCCGATCCGTAGGGCGTAAAGCTACCACCGGTCTGTTTAGCAAGCAACCGGATTTCCACCCGACGGAGGTCGTGCCGCAAATCGCCGCCGGAAGTGCTGTAGTCGCCTAAATCTTTATTTCAGAACAGCTTCACGGCCGCCAATTGATCGGCTGCCGAAAAGGTGACGCGCGGTTTAGCCATTTTCCAGTGTGCAGGATTCTTGCATTCGCAATGCTCGGGCTGTAGATTGGGCGTCCCGCAGGAATTCATGACAACTGCATACCCGTCACGTCAAAATCCCCGGTATCGAGTGAATCGCTTGCATTCCCTGCTTGTGCTTGCCGCGCTCGTTTGCTTCCCGTGGAACCCGGCGTGGTCCCAGCAGCTGCCTCCGGCCCCAACTGTCACCACCTCTGTAAGCGTTGCTGACTCGATCTGCGCTAAATGCCACCAACAAATTTATGAGAGTTATCTCGAAACACCGATGGCCAAGGCCAGCGGAGCAGCCATCGATGGAACGATTGCCGGTGGTTTCACCGATGAAGTCTCCGGCGTGCAGTTCAGCGTCTTCACAAAGGACGGAGCCGCATGGCTCTCGTACGATCGGCCCGGCACTGCTCTTAACGGCCAACAAAAACTCGAATACTTCCTCGGTTCGGGATCTCATGCCAGAACGTATCTGTATTCCAGGAATGGCTACTGGTTCGAATCGCCGGCCGTCTACTATTCTGAAAAAAACGGTTACAGCATGCGTCCGTCGTTTCATCAGGACAAGGAGATGCCCTTCAATTTGCCGATCGATCCCGGTTGCATCCGTTGTCATGTCAGTGGCGCGCTCAACCAGGACGCTGGCACGCAAAACCATTATTCCGGCGTGCCGTTTCTGCACGGCGGCATCACCTGTGAATCGTGCCATGGCGACACGACACAACACGTCGCAAGCGGCGGCAAAGCGCCGCTGGTTAATCTGGCCGGGCTTGATCCTGACCGGCGCGATTCCGTCTGCCTGAACTGCCATCTGGAAGGCGACTCGAATATCGACCATCGCGGCGTCTCAATCCGCGATTTCAAGCCGGGCGACAACATCACCGATTTCGTTTCGTACTACGTCCGCGCGGGCGCCGGCGCGACGAATCGCGGCGTGAGCCAGGTGGAAGCGTTGGACCTGAGCATGTGCAAGCGCATGAGCGGCGATCGGATGACCTGCACCACGTGTCACGATCCGCATTACACGCCGCCCGCATTCAAGCGTGCCGCATTTTTCCGGGCAGAATGCCTGGCCTGCCACAACGAGCCGAAGTTCGCGACGGCGCATTACAGCACGAATCCAGACTGCACCACCTGCCACATGCCTCAAAAGCAGGCGCCCGATCTGGCTCATTCCGAATGGACCGACCACCGCATTCTGGCGCAGCCGCAACGGTCGGCCCCGGATACGCCGGCGAACAATGCAGTCACGGGGACACCAACGGGGGTGCCGACTCTCATTCCCGTTCCCGGAGTTCGCCAGTCGCCAAACAGCCGCGATACGGCGCTGGCGTACTACAACATGGTGGAAAACGGACACGAGGAGTTCGCCATGCAGGCGTGGACGCTGCTGCAGGAGACCGTCAAAACGGATCCCGACGATCCCAAGGTACTCGCCGCGCTCGGTTTTCTTGCTGAGGTCAACGGCGACCGCGCTAAGGCGTTGCAGTATTACCAGTCGACTCTGAAGTACGACCCGGGAAATTACACTGCCGCTATGAATCTCGCTGTCTTGATGGCGCGCTCCGGTGACCTGAAATCCGCAGCGCAACTGTGGCAAACCACGTTTGCGCACAATGAAGATATTACCGGTCTGGGAATGAACCTGGCTGCCGCGCGCTGCATGCTGGGCGACAAAGCCGCAGCCGAAGAGGTGCTGCAGCGCGTTCTCGTCTACAGCCCGGACCACCAGGCCGCCCGCGAGGAATTAGCTGCCATCGCAGCCGGTCAGCAACCCTGCCCGGCGCAGTAATTTTTCCTGGGAAAGGTGGCACGAGGCCCGCGAAGAGTCAACCGATGCCAAAACGAAAAACAGCACGTCGCAAGAATGCGAAGCTGCCGGGCACGGGAACACTTTCGGTGTGGGCCGGAGAGCAGAATCGATGGTGGTTCGGCTCGACGCAGGTTCCCGTGGCGCAGACTGTCTCGTTTTCCTTCCAGAATGTTGACGAATGGCTTTCAGTCGCAAAGGGCAAGCGTCGCGGACACATCTACACCCGCAACACCAACCCCACGGTCGCCGCATTCGAAGACAAGATACGCCAACTGGAGAATGCGGAAGCGGCAACCAGTCTCTCAACTGGAATGGCGGCAATCAGCAACACTCTTTTTACACTGCTCGCTCCCGGTGATCGCGTCGTTTCGGTTAAGGATACCTACGGAGGCACCAATAAGATTTTTATCGAATTCCTGCCGCGGTTCGGTATCCATGTGACATTGTGCGAGACGACCGACCACAGCGAAATCGAACAGGCCATCGCGCAGGGCGCCCGCCTTTTGTATCTGGAAACGCCTACCAACCCCACGAACAAGATCCTTGACCTTGAGCGTCTGTCGGCGTGCGCGCATCGGAATGGAGCAACCGTCGTCGTCGACAACACCTTCGCCACGCCGATTAACCAGCAACCGCTTAAGTTCGGGGCGGACCTTGTGATACACAGCGCCACCAAATTTCTCGGCGGCCACGCCGATGCCATGGGAGGAGTGGTCTGCGGAACGCGCGATCTGGTAGGCCGCATCTTCCATTTCCGCGAAATCACTGGCGCAGCGCTCGACCCGATGGCAGCTTATCTGCTCTTGCGCGGAATGAAGACCCTTCAACTGCGCGTTCGGCGGCAGAATCAGACGGCGCTTGAGATCGCGCGTTATCTCGAGAAACACCCGCGCGTCGATAAGGTGTTCTATCCGGGTCTCTCCTCACATCCGCAGCACAGGACCGCTCGTCGGCAGATGAGCGGATTCGGCGGCGTACTGAGCTTTGTTCCCAAAGGTGGATTCAGCGCGGTGAAGCGCATTCTTCCTCGGCTGCGCTACGCACACCTGGCGGCGAATCTGGGAGCGGTCGAGACGGTGGCCGGTCCCCCGGCGACGACGAGCCATGTGGAGTCCACACCCGAGGAGCGCCAGGCGAGCGGCATTCCGGAAGCGCTAATCCGCTATTCGGTAGGAATTGAAGACGCGGCCGATCTGATTGCCGACCTGCGCCAGGCGTTGGAGGCGGGTGCTCGCTGAACCCAGTTGCACCGAGAAGGTCATCCCACCAGAAAAAGCGCGGGCACGAACCAAGTGGTCACAAGAAGCTTCGGTGTTTCCCGGAAGTTGAGGCCGAACAAGAGCATGCCAACTGCAAACGCGATCGTCACTATGGGCAGCGTTCTTTCAGGATTCCGATTGGTGGTTTTGGCGATGCCCATCGCCCTCCAGATCCCGATTTTCCGCTACCCGCTACAGTCAACGTCTATTCGTTACACGTAACGAATAGAAATAGCCGCAAACGCCCTGATTGCAATAACGTGCGAATTTCTAATCGTTACAAAACCACATTTTTCTGCTTCGCCCTGTCTTCGCCTTTTTCGATTTTCGTGAAACTAGGGAGATAACAAGCGCCCTGAGCGCTTTGTCCGGCTCACGACAATGCTGGACTAGGCTTGCCGCATCCCGCCTCCGGGTAATTTGTCTGCATCTCGTGATTTCTCAGAATAATACGATCGTGCTGCTGCAACGGTTTCCGTTGAGCACAATAGCGGGGTAAGATGGGCCGCTGTTTCCGGCACATAACGCCCAGGCGCGCGCCGAAATTGAAACCTGCCACGTTTAAGTCCAATCCGGCAGCGCTAACGCTGAACCTGGCAAGGGAGAAGAGGATGGGATTTGGGGGAGTGGATTTTTTGGAATTTGATTCGGTGCTGAGCGATGAAGAGAAGCTGGCGCGGCAGACGGCGCGGCAATTCGTCGACGAGGAGGTGCTGCCGATCATCGAGGCATGCAATCGCGACGGCAAATTCCCGCTCCAGCTGGTGCCGCAGATGGCGGAACTCGGCTTTTTCGGAGCGAGCCTGAAGGGCTACGGCTGCGCGGAAATGTCGAACGTGGAATACGGTCTGGTGACGCAAGAACTGGAGCGGGGCGATTCAGGATTGCGCAGCTTCGTCTCGGTGCAGTCGGCGCTGGTGATGTATCCGATTCATGCGTTCGGCTCGGACGCGCAGAAAGACAAATGGCTGCCGCTGCTGCAACAGGGCAAGGCAATCGGATGCTTCGGGCTGACCGAGCCGCAGTTCGGGTCGAACCCGGGCGGGATGTTGACGCGCGCGAAGAAGGCCGGCGGCGGGTACGTGCTGAATGGCGAAAAGATGTGGATCACGAACGGCTCGATTGCAGACGTGGCGGTGGTGTGGGCGAAATGCGAGGACGAGCGGATTCGCGGGTTTCTGGTGGAAAAAGGAACGCCGGGATTCAAAGCCTGGGACGTGCACGGGAAATGGTCGCTCAGAGCGTCGATCACGTCGGGACTGGCCATGAGCGACTGCAAAATTCCAGCGGAGAATCTGCTGCCCGGCGTTGACGGCTTGAAGGGGCCTCTTTCGTGCCTGAACCAGGCACGGTACGGCATCGGCTGGGGCGGAATCGGCGCGGCGATGGCCTGCTACGATACGGCGCTGCGGTACGCGAAAGAGCGCAAGCAGTTCGCGAACAAGCCAATTGCAGGACACCAACTCGTGCAGGAAAAACTGGTGTGGATGATCACGGAGATAACGAAGGCGCAATTCCTGGCATTGCAGGTGGGCCGGCTAAAGGATAGCGGGCGAGTTCATTCATCACACATCTCAATGATGAAGATGAACAACGTGTCAGTAGCCCTCGAAACAGCGCGACGCGCACGCGACATTCTTGGCGCGAACGGGATCGTGGATGATTATCCGATCATGCGGCACATGAACAATCTGGAGTCGGTGTATACGTATGAGGGAACGAACGACATCCACAAGCTGGTGATCGGAGAAAGGATTACGGGAATAGCCGCATATATGTGAAGACGAAAAGCGAACCCATCCAACCTTTGCACCCACCGCAAAGGATGGGCACCCTCAAAAACCTGAGCTGCCGTTGCTATTGGGTGGCGGAGCGTTCGCCGAGGCGGCGCATGCGTTCCTGCAGCTTCTTGCGCAGGGGCGCAGGAGCGTTTGGATTGAAGGCGACCAGATACCAGAGCGGCTGGGTGCGGTCGCGGCTCAGACGCGTTAGAGTGGGCGCGTCACTGTTGGGATGGCGCGCGATGTTCTCGCGAATCGCCGAATAGGGATGATGCGAAAGGCGATTCAGCGTCTTCGAAGGCACCTTCGGGTGCTCGCTGATCAGCCGCAGCAGGTAATAGTCTTCCTTGGGCGCTTCACGCGAAAGCTGGTCCAGCAGGTCGGGTTTCACTTCAGCGCTAAGGACGGTGCCGACTTTTTCATCCCATCCCGTGTTGATGTGGTTCAGCTCCTGCGTGCGCGAATGGATCAGCTGCTCGATGATCCGCCGTTCCTGTTCAAGGCGCGCGCCGGGCAGCGCGCTGTGCTCGAGCGAATCGAGAACGCGCAGAAGATGCTGGCGTTCGCCGAAGACGATTTGCGACGTGCGCGGCGTCTTTCCCTTGCCTGCATTGCGTACCAAGTCAGAGCGTCTCATGAATAGTCACTCCCGAATCCGGCGTACTCCGAAGCGTCCAGATGAACGCTTCGGATTCTTGGCTGGCGGCGAAAGCCTGCTAGCGGCAGGCCAGCCGCATTGTTGTGGGTTTTTCGCGGCATGACCCCGACCGGCTGGAGCGAAAGGCCGCGGCCTCACACAACCGGTTGCCCCAAAGGCGACGACGGGATTGAAGCCCCGCCCGTCCACTTGTAACGCGCAAAATTATCTTGTGGCCGTCCGACAGAGTAAAGTGTGTGGCTGCGCGATGGTTCCATTCAAGCAACAGCGCTTTCGGCTGCGGACACGGTTATCGACTCACGAAGAGCTGGCGAAGACGACAAATCGATGTGTTCCACACGAAATTCGTGCCGAGTTATTCAGAGTTTTTTCAGGAAGGTCTGTTACACTCGAAGTGGCGCTCTAGAGAGCTTAAACGAAGAGAAAGGTAAGGCAAATACTGCATGCATTTGGAGAATTTGGAGGGGTTGGCCTACCCGGAAGTGGCAACTCCCAACGACAAAATCAACTGGACGACCGCGACCGCGATGGTGCTGTTTCACCTGGGCGCGATTGCGGCACTGTTCTTCTTCACGTGGAAGGCCCTGTTCGTGGCGGCGTTTCTGTGGTGGCTTTCGACCAGTCTGGGGATTGGTGTCTGCTATCACCGGCTGCTGACGCACCGTGGATACAAGACCCCGAAATGGGTTGAGTACATTCTGACGGTCTTTGCTACGCTTTCTCTCGAAGGTGGGCCGATCTTCTGGGTCGCTACGCACCGCATTCATCATCGGTTCTCGGACCAGGAAGGCGACCCCCATTCGCCACGCGACGGCAAATGGTGGGCCCACGCAGGATGGATTCTGGTGGGCAAGTCGATGCACCACGACACCTCGACCCTGGCGCATTACGTTCCGGACCTGGCCAAAGACCGGTTCCACGTCTGGATCACGAAATACCATTATGTTCCGATGATCGTTCTGGGGACCATTCTGCTGGCGTTTGGCGGGATCTCGATGCTGCTGTGGGGAATTTGCCTGCGCACCGTGGTTGGGCTCCACGCAACGTGGGCGGTGAACTCGGCGACGCATTCGTGGGGATCGCGCCGATTTCTCACCCGAGATGACTCAACGAACAGTTGGTGGGTAGCGCTGGTGACCTGGGGCGAAGGCTGGCACAACAATCACCACGCACATCCTACGTCGTCGCGGCACGGGCTGGCGTGGTACGAAATCGACCTGAACTGGTACGCGATCTGGACCATGCAGAAGCTGGGACTCGCACAGAATGTGTATCGTTACAGGTTGGCAAACGGCGCAACACAGGCTTCGATGACGGCCGGGGCAGCACAGGTTCAGGTATTCTCAACGGACATGCATAACGCACGTCTGCCGCGGCTGGGCGCGCGCTTCGAACGGGCGTGGAAGAAAAGACAGATTTTCTCGTTCCGCGATTTGGCATCGAAATCCGCTGAGTCGGCGTCGGCGATTGGGAATAAGATTTTGCCCGCACGGTCGGATTCGCCTCAGGATTTGGCATCGGCGTAGCAACAAGGTGCCACCAGGGACTTGCCCTCGCGAAAGCAGAAGAGATCCCTTTGATCTCGCCCTGCGTACAAATTGCGGGTTCCGCTCGACAGCGGCACCTACGAAATCTGAGTAGCTTCTAGGATGAAGTAGGAAAAAGCGGTGGAACACTTTCTGCGCGAGTGCGCGGCACCAGCG
>Ga0335075_10001800_pt1 | contig 34938 bp, 30 predicted proteins | sample Lox_Sample_24_FD_206723 | JGI IMG/M metagenome (GOLD analysis project Ga0335075, IMG submission 206723) | Soil microbial communities from Loxahatchee National Wildlife Refuge, Florida, United States - Lox_Sample_2.4 | ecosystem: Environmental > Terrestrial > Soil > Wetlands | place: USA...
TTGGTTCGTAGTCCCGCGGGCCATCGAGTATGCAATCACCGAAGCGAGCGGAGTGCTCGCGGACGGCCGTCCAGTCGAAAGTCGTGCTGGAGGGGCATCGGTAGGCAGAGCCGATCGGACCTGATAGGCTGCTGCGCGCTAGCCGATGCCGTGAAGTGCGCGGATTGCCTTGACGATGCTCGCGGGGTTTGATTTTGCCGTGAAAACGTCGGGCGGCTTGCGGTCGACTCCCAGCAGCCCATAGACCGCGGTCATAGCCGCACGAACGGAATACTCCACGGTGAACACGACATCATCGGGCAGCTCGCAGAACTGGCCAACCACGGCAAAATTGGCGTAGCCGGCGGGAAGGACGGTGGGTCGATCTCCCACGCTGCGCGTCAGGAATTGACTCGTGATGAAGGGCATCAGGCAGGGCAGACAGATCGCATCAGCGCATGCTTTGTCTCTGAGTCCGAGATGACCGAGCAATTCGGCCAGGATCTCGCGGCCTGTACATGCGCGGATGGGCTTGTTCACGAAGTTACCCGGCGCGTCCATGGATAAAGCATAGCCCCAGAATACCTCTACGTCCTCGGGCTGATCGATGAAATGCGGCTGATGCGGCACGACTATCGACATCAGCCAGTTGGAGTCGCAGAACGTCACGAGGCCGCCTTCGCCAGGCACATTGCCGGTGAAATCGCGGATGTGGCGCAGCAGGTCCGGCCGGCGCAGCGTGACGGTGAAAGACAGCCACGCCGACTCGCTCACCCGCTCCGAGAAGCACGCCGGCCGGCCGAGCTCCGGTCGTCCTCGCGCAATTTTCTCCCAGAGTACCCAGCTGCCGCCGGCATGCTTGTCATACAGGAGCGGTGCGCTATCCATGGTCCCGGTCGAGGAGCCCTCCGTCATCGATCCGAGCGTGGCGATCACGATATCGTTCGCATCGAGCGTTACGCGATTGGACGCGCCATGCTGCTCAACGTGCAGTGCCGTCGGGTAAGTCGAGCCGTCACGGTCCGTGAACTCGATGTCGTTGACACGTGCGCCAATGAGGAACTGCACGTTGCGCTCCTCGAGCCATTTCCTGAGCGGGCGCACCAGGGAGTCGTACTGGTTGTAGACCGTGCGCATGATGCCCTGCAGACGATTGAAGCCTTGAACCATATGGGCGAAGCGGATCAGATAGCGCCTGAGCTCCGCGGCGCTATGCCAGGGCTGGAACGCAAATGTCGTGGCCCACATGAGCCAGAAGTTCGTCTGGAAGAAGGCTGCATCGAAATGGTCCGCAATATGGCTCGCGCCGAGTGAGCCTTCGGGAGTGAGAAGCAGTTTCTCCAGCAGCAGGATCTGCCTCTCGGCCAGGCCGAACTCGGGTGCCACGATGCGGTGGCCGTTACGAACCAGGCGTGCCTTGGAGGCGGTCTTGATGACCTCGTTCCACTGGAAGATCTCCTGCGTCACGGTCTGCCGCATGTCGAGCGTGGGAATGGACGAGAACAGATCGTAAGTGCAGAGGTACTTCGCTTCGAACATCCGGCCCCCGCGCACGAGGTAGCCGCTCTGCGGACTTCCAGAGCCGTCGAGGGAGCCGCCGAGAAGCTCGAGCTGCTCATAGACGGTGATATTCCGGCCCAGCAGGTCACCCTCGCGGATCAGGATGGCTGCGGCCGCGAGGGAGGCGATACCGCCGCCGATGAGATGGGCGCGGACAGAAGAGAGCTCGAGCGTGTTCATAGCATATCCCCGGCTTGCCACGCGCAACCAACCGCTTGTCTATAGGAAGTCGGCGCAGATCAGAATCCGTACTTTCGCGTATATCTCACCAGGATAGAGATAGTTGCTGCGCGCTTACGGCCTCGCCCGAGATGTCGCGTAGGTATCATCCCGGAATCACGGGCAGCGCAAGGCTCAGATAACAAAACGTGCGTTCACATTCGCTGCACTCAGGTACGTGCTTGAGGCACACTGCGCGGAAGACATGGCTCATTCTGAGCGCACGCCTTTTTTCGATCAGTCGAGGAAGGCGCGCCAGGGAGTTCCTCAGTCGCAACTAACCCTTTGGTTCGACCGGGACCGCTTCCCGAAGTCAACCATTGCTCCAGCGTTCGATAGTCGGGCTTACCTGTGCCGAGAACGGGAATGCGTGATACCTCCTCAACGATGCGAATATTGTGTAAACCCGATAGACCGGCCTGACGAATCGTCTTATTCACTTGCGTTTGATCGAGTGCCCTAGTCGTAAACAAGACGAGCTCCGGGTGATGCTCATCCGAAGTGGCCAGCACGGCGAGGCACGGCCCCTGGTCCGCCGGGCTGGCATAAGACTGCATGAGCACTTCCTCGATGGCGGCGAGCGAGACCATCTCTCCGGCTATCTTGGCGAACCGCTTGAGCCTCCCCTTGAATATCAGTCGCTGGTGCTCATCGATTGTCACCAAGTCACCAGTTCTATACCAGGTCTCGTTCTCGAGCTGTTCAAACGGCGATGGGCCGTCGTGATTTAAGTAACCACTGAAGATACTGGGTCCGCGAAGCAGCAGCATGCCGGTTTGCCCGGGCGCGGCGGGTCGGTGAGTGTCGATGTCCATCACGATTGCCCTTAGCGAGGGCAGCAGCTTGCCGATGGTCCCAGGCGCGACGTCGTCCTCGCGCATGACCGAAACGATCGGTGAGCATTCGGTGATGCCATACCCTTCAAGTAGGACGCACTGCGGGCAGGCAGCTTTGACCGACCCGTAGATCTCGCGCGAGCATTTCTCGGCTCCAGTGATGCATAAGCGCAGCGAGCTCAGATCACTCCCCGCATTCGCCCGGACGATGTTGGCAACGAAGGTCGGCGTAGCCAAGAGAATCGTGGGTCTAAACGTTTCAATGATGGTGCCGATCGTCGCGACCTCATTCGGATCCGCGTGGTGCACCACCCTCATTCCGGCCAGGAGCGGCAGGAGCAACGTGCCGGTGAGGCCGAAGGAATGAAACGGCGGCAGAAGCCCCAAGAACCGGTCGCTTTCGAATACATCGAAGATGGACAGCGCGTCGCGAATATTGGTGAGCAAGTTTAACTGGCTGAGGGGCACCGCTTTCGGCAGTGCCTCCGAGCCGCTGGTAAAAAGCACCACGGCAGTCTCCTTTGCCGCGACGCGCGCGAGGCCGCGCCAGGAGCAGAAACTGTAGATGAGAGCGGAAAGCCTTTCTGTCCAGCGAATCGTTCCGGCCAACGTTTCCAGGGGCACTAGCCGATCCTCGAGTCCCGCGAGCCCCATTCCCTGCGCCGATAGCCGCCGCAGGAGCGCTTGCGACGTGAGTATTTTAGGCACGCCTACCCTGTCCAGTCCCAACTGCACCACTCGTGGGCCGGCCGTCCAGTTGATCATCACTGGAGTCTTTCCCGCAAACAGGGTTGCCATGAAGGCCGCGTCGGCTGCGACCGATGCCGGCAGCATGATGCCGACGAATTGTCCGGGGAGCGCCGCGATTTTTGGGCGCAGCGCCAGAATCGCGGCGATCAACTGCCGATAGGTGCGAGTTCCTTGGAGCAGGTCCGCGGCGATCACCTGACCCGGGTGGCGGCGAGCCTGGGCGAGGAAGACTTCCTGGATGCTGCTGCCGGCCGGCATTTGGACCCGAGCCTTGCCCGCATTCGCCCACCATCCCGCCGATGGACGACGGCTGCGCACCTGAGTGGATTCTGAGGACGCGCCGCCACAGGCGGCCATGATCATATCACCCACGGTACGCACTGCCTCAGGGTTTGGCACCGACACCCCGAATTCCGATTCCAGCCACAGGAGCGCGTCTACAATGGCGAGACTGTCAAGGCCCAGGTCTTGCGCCAACTCCTGATCATCCTCGAGTTCCTTGAAGCCCGTCATTGTCTGTAGTCGCGCAATTACCGTGCTTCTCGTGGCCGCCGGGGCATCGTTGACGACTTGCGCTTTGGAAGGCGTCGGTTCCGGTAGCTCACGGGGGCCCCCGCGTTCCCAGATGCTGTAAGGCACATACAGCGCGGGGGCCGCGACATGGTTATAAAACTGATCAAGGTAGGCGGTTAAATCCGGACGCTCACCCCGGCGGGGAAGGTCCTCGGGTTCGACGAGCTCGACGTGCACCGCTCGCTTAGGTGCAAAAAATACTCCACTCATCAACATTTGGCGGAGATGTCCAAACAACCCGTGTCGCAACCGCGGGCGCCTGCCAGAAGCCCAGCCGAAGGAGCTTCCCCAAAGTCCTGTGGTCCGTACCAGCACGACCCGGACGTTGGGGATTTCTGAAATGATGCGGTAAGCTCCGCTGACACCACCCAGATTTTCGCATCGCCGATGCATCAGCCGGCCGGCCGGATACAGCAATACATTGTCGCCCCTTCGCAACGCCTGTATGCACCGATCAATGGACTGCTGCACCGCCTTTGCGCTTTGCTCGTCAACTTCGGAGAGGGTCGGAATGGGCAGTACACCAAATAGCGTTGCCAACGCACGGACGAGCGGCGCCTTGATCTGATCCTCCACCGCAACCGGCCGGACGCCGAAGCGTCCATATAGGTAGGTTATAAGGATCACCGGATCGATCAACGCCGGGTGATTAGGTAGAAATAAAATGCCCTCCGTGCCTCGCCTCAGTACAGTCGCGATGCCCTCTACCACTACACGATATCGCAAGGCGAGAATACGTCTTCCTAGCAGACACAACAGCGCTATCGCGCGCGAGACACGCCGCGACTTCGGGCAGTTCCCGGCCCAGCTAGCGGGGCGTGCCATTGGTCACCGTCTTTAGATACTGGCCGCCTACCGTCGCATCGCAGATCAACCGGTCGGACGGCGGCAAAGGCTGATCCCGTAGCAGCGCGATCAGGCAGGCGTTGGTCGCATCGCTGGCATCAAACGGCGTGCCATGGCGAGAGCCCCGTACCACTGCAATATTGGCGTGCAGACGTTTGGCGAGCGACAGCTTTTCGGACAGGGGGGTATGGTCGTGTTCGGCCGCAATTATGAGAATCCGGCTTTTGAGCTGATTGAGCTCTTGAGTGACCGACCACTCCTCCAACGCATTCGCCATTTGTAAGTACTCGCGCGCCGGAACGGCCGTAAATTCGGCGACTGCTCGCTCGCGAAGCGGCCTTTGTGACGGCTTTGGAAAAAGCGCTGCCGCAGAAATGATCGCAGCATCGTGCATGCCCAATAAGCGGACCATCGCAGCCGAGATGCGCGCATACAACCATTTATACCAATTACCATGGTAGCTTCCCAGTGAATTGATGAGCGCCAGACGCGCGACCCGAGCGGGACGTTGCAGAGCCATCTCCAGCGCGATCGCCCCACCCATCGAGAACCCGACGATGTTGGGTCGGATGACCCTCAGATCGTCCAGAAGTGCCCAGAGTAAGGTGGCGGCTGCCCGAATCGAATAACCGCCCACCGGTGGGGGCGTCGATCCGCAGCCGGGAAGATCAGGTACAATCAAATGCGCCAGGCTCTTCAACGCGGCGATCTGCAGTGCCCAGTCCTCGCCGCTGCATCCCAACCCGTGTATGAGTAGCACCGGATCGCCCTTTCCGTAGAGCTCGTAATGCACTGGTAGCGCTCTATACACGAAGGTGGCCATGCAATTCTCGGGAGTTACCGACCTACGCTCGGGCTCATCAAGGTGCGGCCGATGGGGTCGTCGGGGCGAGCGCTACAGTTTCGGCGGCCGTGTCGGCGTATATTTCAGCTCGTACGCCCGCTGACAGCTGAAGCAGCGCTCGGCCGTCGGATAGACGTCCAAGCGAGCCGAATCGATCGGGTCGCTGCAATCGATGCATGACCCGTACGTGTGATCGGCGATGCGACGCATGGCCGCATCGATGTCGCGCACCTCTTGTACTTCGCGCGCGATCTCAGCGAGGCTCACGTCAGCCAGCAGATCGGCTACCGACTCTTCTTCGGTATCGTGGACCTGACCGGCGAGCGCACCATATGTCTCCATATCTGACCTGAGCAGGGCCTCGTGGATCTCCGCGCGCAAGGCGCCAAGACGGGCACGGAGCTTGTCACGGAAGTGGGGATAATCGATGGACGCGCTGAGGTGAGCCATGAGCATTTCCTCGGCTACTTCGGCGGGAATTGGGTGAGAACAGAGTCGACCGCCTCTCGAATCGAGCCGGCCGAGTGCTGGATGTCCGCGCGGGTCAGCTCTTTGTGCGCCCAGCCATGCCAGACCGGTCGATGAGTGTGTGCATCGAAGATGTCGATGGAGAGAGTCCCTTCCCTGTACTGGCGCGCGTCAACCTCGCTGCCCCAATACGGCGCGCCCCACCAGTATGAGTATCCGCCGTACCAAGGTCCGAAGTAAGGCGCCGGGTAGGAGCGGATGTCGGTGCGCTCTCGCGACCCAATGGTGAAGTCGACGACGAAGTCGGCCGCCGCCGGATCGTTGGCGCGCTGATAGCCCTTTGCGGTCAGCGCTGCTTGGATCGCGTCGTGAGCGCGCTGGACCACGAGCGGATTGGGAGACTCATCGGGCTTCGTGCGTGCCGGCATCCAGGCGAAGGTGTGATAGCTCGTGAAAATGGCCGAGCGGTCGTAATCGCTACCCACGCGCAGCGTTGCGCAGGCGCCGAGGCCGAGGAGGAGGGGGAGGAACGCGAAGGCGATGATGCCCGAGCGGCGGGAGGCAGTGGTCGAACGTAGGCGAGACATGGCCTTTCTCCAAGCATGAAGAATCACCTTGTCAGAATGTCACTGCAAAACCGCCCGCTGTATCCGCACTTTCCACTTGATCGCGAGTTCTAAAGCGCGCGGGCATTTGCGTATCCGTAGTTGCCGCAATCCACGCGCAATGACTACGTGAGGTAAAGTGAGCGGCTGCCAAGGGAGGGCGCGGAGGTCCGAGACGGCTCTTCGCTTGGTGTTGGCGGACCTCGAGCCGAGATTGATGTGCATGCTCCTGATTGACATCGCTGCCAGCCGCTCGTCCAAGCGGTTCGCAGTCAAGCCGGCGGCGGAGTTGCGACACGTCGGCGAGGAGAAGAAGATGAGAACTATCGGTGTCATGGGACGCGTATTCGACGGCCTTGGGTTGTATGCCCGCCAACTCCTGCGGCACCTCGTGAGCCTCGATATCGGGTCATATGCACCCAAGGTCCAAGCTTGCGCGGTGAACAGCCAACTGCGAGGGGCGGCTTGCGCCTATTGTGTCATTCGGGGATACATCCGGGTGGCAATGGCGATCATGATCAGCGTGGCGAGCGCGAGCGCACCCAAGTCATATCCGATTCCATAGATGCTCCTTCCACCAGCCAACATAACGGCGCGCAGTCCGTCGACCTCGTACGTCAACGGATTGGCAAATGCAATCGTCTGCAGCCAGTGCGGCATCAGAGCGATCGGATAGATCGCGTTGCTCGCGAAGAAGATCGGCATCGTCAGGACCTGGCCGATGCCCATGAAACGCTCACGCGTCCTGACGATGCAGGCGATGATGAGCGAGAAGGTCGAGAACAGGCCCGCCCCCAATCCGATCAGGAGGATCGCAGCCGCGATGTCACCGGGCGCGAGGCTCAGATGCACCCCCATGGCCGCGGCGCAGAAGTAGATGACGACCGCCTGCGATCCGGCGCGCACGCCCGAGGAGAGCGCCTTGCCCGAAACCAGCGCGCTGCGGGGAGCGGGGCTCACGAGATAACGATGCAGGACGCCGAGGTCACGCTCCCAGATCGCCGAGATTCCGTAGAAGATGGCGACGAAGAGCACGCTCTGCGCAAGGATCCCAGGCGCGAGGAAATCGAGATAACGCACACCACCGGGCGCGAGTCCGCGCACCTGCGCCATCACCTCGCCGAACAGCACCAGCCACAACACCGGCTGGATGGCGCGGGTGACGAGCTCCCAGGGATCATGTCTGAGCTTGCGGACTTCGGCGTCCGCGACCGCCAGGAGCTGAGTGAGATAGCCGGTCATGGTGCGATTTGGCCCCTCGCGCTACTGATGCTCGCGCGCCGCCCGACGTGTCTGCCGCACGTCGCGGTAATCGCCTCTCTCGAGGCTGGCGCCGGTCAGTTTCTCGAACACATCATCGAGCGTGGCGTTCAAGCCAACGCCAGCCTTGAGCGCGCCCGGTGTTCCCACCGTGCGAACGCGACCCCGGTCGATCAGAGCGATGCGGTCACACAGCACGTCGGCTTCATCCATGTAATGGGTCGTCACGATGACTGCGGCGCCGAGCTTGTCGCGGAGGTCCCGAATGTGATTCCACACGGCATGGCGGGCCACGGGGTCGAGCCCTTCGGTCGGCTCATCCATGAGGACTATGGACGGCCGGTGCAGTGTGCTTTGGGCGATCTCGAGGCGGCGGATCATTCCCCCGGAGTAGTGACGGACCAGTCGATCGCGGGCGTCGCTTAATCCCATCATCGCGAGCGCTGCGGCGATGCGCGGCTCGCGCTCGGCTCTCGGCAGGAGGTAGAGCCGGGCGGAAAGGAGGAGATTCTCGTATCCGGTGAGCTCGCCGTCGGCGGACAGGAGCTGGGGCACGTAGCCGATCCGACGACGGACCTCGGCGGGCTGGGTGGCGAGGTCGAAGCCGGCCACCGTTGCCCTGCCGGATGTGGGGGGCAGCATGGTAGTCAGCATCTTGATGAGGGTGCTCTTGCCCGCGCCATTAGGCCCGATCAGCCCATAGATCTCGTTCGCCTCGACCCGCAGCGATACCGCATCCACCGCGGTGACATCCCCGAAGCGGCGGGTCAGCTCGAATGTCTCTATGAGGGCGCCGCGGGGATCCAGTCGAGAGTCGTCTTTCATCTGCGTCTCGGCGGGGCATATGTGCTATCAGGCACGTGAGGATGCGGAATCCGGGCACTGTCTCGCCATTGCGATAACTCCTGATTGCAGCCGATAGAGAAAAGACAGACTGTTTCGTCGCATGCGTTCCGGCGCGTACGATGAGATGAGAAACACATGCCACCCTGGAGTGAGAGTTACTATCCGCGCTCGATGGCGCATCTCGCGCCGATCGTTCGCGCCAAGGCAATAGAGATCGCCAATGCGCTGCTTGCCGAGGGCTACGAGGAGGGGAGGGCCATTCGCATCGCCATCGCACAAGCCAAGCGATGGGCGGCGCGGACCACGTCCTAGCGTTCACCACCGGTCGAGCGTTTTGAGGATCTGGCTCCTTGAGCGATCTATCGGTCGAGGGCGGAATTTACGGTTCTACGGCAGCAAGGATGGCCCGGCGAACCAGCGTTTGGAAAATCGGCAGTTTGTAGCCGTTCTTCGTGAGCGGCATTGCGCCCTGCAAAGCGGCACCGGCGGCGACGCGAGCTACGGCTTCGTCGATTCTCTTGCCGGTCAGCGCTACCTCGGCCGCCTTTGCGCGGTGCGGAACGGGCGCAGCGGCGCCGAGCACGACCGCCGCTTTGCGGCAGAAGCCGTTCGCCAGATCGAGTACCACGGCGACGTCCGCGATCGGCCAATCGAAGGACTCAGTCGCTGAAAACTTGATGTGAATCGACCTTGCCGTCTGCGGTTGCGAGCGAAGCAAGATTGCGGTAATGATCTCTCCCCGCAGCAGATCGTTTTCCCGATAGATGTCAACTTCTGGCAGCAGGAAGAAATCTTCCAGACTCACCTGACGCTGAGCGCCCGCCGGATCCGTGAGCTCGAGCGTGGCGCCGAAAGCGACTAGCGCCGTCGCCGAGGTGGAGGGATGCACGATGGCGCACCCATTGTGATCGAAGAGCGCGTGGTACTGGTTCTCGCCGGCAAAAGCGAAGCACGCATCGCCCCCCTTGCGCACGCAGTGATGGGCGCGCGAGCGGAAATACCAGCAGCGCGGCCGCTGCAGCAGATTGCCGCCGAGGGTGGCGAGGTGGCGGATTTGCGGACTGGCGGAGGCACCGGCCGCATCGGCCAAAGCGCGAAAGCACGTCCGCACCTGCTCGTGGGCTGCGAGTTGCGCCAGCGTGACATTGGGGCCGATGCGCAGTCCGCCGCTCACCGGCTCGATGCGGTCGAGGCCGGGGATTTCCCTCAGGTTGATGATGCGGCGCGGCGTCAACAGGCCTTCTTTCATCAGATCGATCAGATCGATGCCGCCTGCCTTCATCACTGCGGCATCGGCCGATGGCTTGCCGCCCGGGCAGACCATCGCGGCAGCCACGGTCGCCGTCGCGGCGCGTGCCGCCTGCTCGATCCCACTAGGATTCATCCATTCGAAGGGGGTCATGGCGGTCCACTCCGATGCGGCACGCGGTCGAGCGCTGTCAGGATCGCCGCCGGCGTCATTGGCAAGGTGCGCATACGCACGCCGATCGCGTTGTAGACGGCATTGGCGATGGCAGGGGCAGTGGCGATCGTGGCGGGCTCGGCGATACCGTAAGCGTCAGTGGCACTCGTGCCCTGGTAATTCTCCAGAAGATGGACTTCGATCGAGGGCGTCTCACGCGAGCGCAAGAGCCTGTACTGCTCCAGATCGGGGTTGAGCATGTGGCCGGTGTGAGGATCGAGAATGCGCTCCTCGAATAAAGCGTAGGAAATGCCCTGCAGGATGCCGCCCTGCACCTGGCTTTCGATCTGCAGCGGATTCATCGGCCGCCCGCAGTCGTGCACTGCCAACACACGCTCGATGCGCACACGGCCGGTTTCCGTATCGACCGTGACCTCGGCAAATTGCACCCCGCCGATCGCGTTGTGCGCAATGGCGGCATCGCCCATGCGGCGACCGAAGCCGCCGTAGTCTTCGGAGCGGCTCGCCACCGCGCTCACCTGCTCGGTGGGCAATTGCGCCGCTGCCTCGCGGAAGCCGATGCTGCGAGCGCCATCGGCCGTGCTGATACGGCAGCCGCGTGCAATGAGACTCCCGGGCGCTGCGCCGAGGGACGGCGCCACAGTCTTGAACAGTTTGGAGAGTGCCTGACAGGCAGCGTTGCGAGCGGGCGGTGTTATCGAGGCGGTGGTGCGGCTCCCGTAGGAAGGCGGCCCAGCCGGAAAATCAGTATCGCCGATTCGGACCGCGATATCGTCCGGGGAAAGGCCGAGCTCCTCGGCCACCACTTGCGCCAATACAGTGCCGATGCCCGTGCCGATGTCCTGTACGCTCGAGAGCACTTCGACCGAGCCGTCGCGCAGGATGCGCACCTCGCAGGCGGAATTCGTCTGGATGAAGGCAGGCCAATACGATTGCGCCATGCCGAGGCCTCGCTTGACCGCGCCGGTGTCGCTTCCGGGCGGCCGCCTTCGGCTCCAGCCGAAGCGCTCGGCGCCGACGCATCGCTCCTCGCGCCGCACGGGGCTCGGATCGATGTGATCGCGCAGCGCGATTGGGTCCATGCCAAGCCTCTCGGAGAGCTCATCGATGATCTGCTCATAGGCAAAGGCGCCGGGCACGTTGCCGGGCGCGCGCATGGCGCAGCCGGGGCCGGCATTGATGAACACATCTGACTGAGCCAGCGCGAAACTCGGGCAGTCGTAGATCGATTGAGCGAAATTACCAACCCCAGCACCAAGGGCGACCCCCGCCGTGCCGTAGGCGTCGATCGCGACGCCCGTGAGCGTCCCATCGCGGCGCGCGCCGGCGCGGATGTGCTGCACCGTCGAGGGGCGGTTGCCGCTATCGATCTGCTCCTCGTGCCGATCGAGCACGAGTCGCACGGGTGCATTGGCCTTGCGCGAGAGCAGGACCGCCGCGAGCACGTAGTTGTCGATTCTCGACTTCGATCCGAAACCGCCGCCCATCGCATCCACCACCACGCGCACTCGACTCAAGGGCAGGCCGAAGGTTTCGGCGAGCTCGGCACGAATGCCGGCGGTGAATTGGGTCGACATGTAGACGGTCAAGCGCTCATTGCGCCAATCGGCGACGAGCGCATGCGGCTCGAGGCAACAATGAGTCTGCACCTGGGTCCGGAACTCGCCCTCGACCACGACATCGGCTGCATCGAGGCCGGCAGCAGCGTCGCCGCGCGAACCGCTGGTGTTGGGGCCGTGAACATTGCCGTGCTGCGGCAGTTGAGGCGCCGGTCCGCCGAATAACTCGCTGCGAACGGCATGATCGAACACCATCGGCGCATCGGATTTGCGGGCGTTCTCCATATCGGTGACGAACCGCAGCGGCCGGTATTCGATGCGGATCAGATCGAGCGCGGTCTGCGCCTCCTGCAAAGTGACGGCGGCTACTGCTGCGATCGGATCGCCGACATAGAGCAGGCTGCGGCCCGCTGGCGCCGCTGCGTCCGGGCCGGTGATTTCGATTGCCCGGCCGATCGGCGGGTCGATGACATGAACGGCGCGCACGCCAGGGTGAGCTGCGGCGCGTTGGGTGTCGAGCGAGAGGATGCGGGCATGCGGATAGGGCGAGCGCAGGATGCGCGCATGGAGCATGCCGGGTAATCTTACATCGACCGTGTAACTCGCATGGCCGGTCACCTTGGCGCGGCCGTCGATGCGCGGTGTAGCGTGACCGATGGACCTTAGCTTCGCGTTGGGCGGCAGTGGCGGCGCCTCATCGGTGCCGACCTGGCGCTCGATCTCACCGAGCGATACGCCGACGATGCCGAGCGGATGTTTCTGGCTGCGGAGCTCGTCGGGCATGATCAGTCTGCCACGTCCAGCACGGCAGCGATGACGTGCGGATAAGTGCCGCAGCGGCACAGGTGGCCGCCGATCGCGGCTTTCACCTCGTCCTCGGTGGGATGCGGATTGCGTTCGAGCAGCGCAGCGCAGCTCATGACCAAACCGGGAGTGCAGAAGCCGCACTGGATCGCATCCTGCGCGATGAATGCGGATTGCACCGGATGAAGCCTGTCGCCGTCCGCCAGCCCCTCGATGGTAATGACCTTTCGAGCGCCGACATCGACTGCCAGCACCATGCAGGAGGGAACCGGTGCGCCGTCGAGCCAGACGGTGCAGGCGGAACACGCTCCACGGTCACAGGCAACTTTGGTGCCGCTTAGCTCCAGCTGCTCGCGCAGGGCCTCGGCCAGGGTCGTGCTCGGTGAAACCGAGAGTGTATGGGCTACCCCGTTGACCTCCAGCCTGATGGGCACCGCACTAGGGCCGACGGTGTCGTTTGTCGCCACCTGCGCGCACCCCGGGGGATCAGGCAGAGTATCGTCAAGCATGGTGAGCAATTAAAAGTCGCGCTTGGAGCTTTTCGCAATGAGTACTTATCCTCAGGGGCAAAATCGCCGGCGCTGTGTGAACTGCTAGCCCGCTAGAGTGCGCTTTTCAAGGCCCGGGTCAGGGAGGGCTCCAGCCGCTGTCGGGGTCGTAGCGCACGATCTGCGCGGCGGTCTTTGCGGTTTGGGGTCCCAGATTCCTTTGGAACACGATGCCGTCCTGGCTCACGATGAAAGTCATGATTCCCGAGTCCCCGTAGCTCGCGGGATACGCGAGCAGCGCGAACCCGCCGGTCAAGCGGCCGTCAACCAGATAACTTCTCGCCCCGCCCGGCGCATGGGGTCCCTGCGCGGTCAGAATACGAAAGTAGTACCCATAGTAAGGATGGGGCTTGCCGCGTGCGCCGCCCGGGGCGTAACCCGCGACGCGTGCCTGGGCGACGAGCGGGCCCAGGGGACTTTGGAGCTGGCCGGGTCGGGTCGGCCAATACAGCCCGTCGTGTCTGCCGTCGCGGCTCATGAAGTGCTGCGCGTATTCGGTGCCGGCGCCCGAGCGGGCGGTGACCGCCGCGTATTGGCGCTGCGCCTGCACATAGGCGCGGCAAACCTGGATGACCGCAAGCTCATCGCGCCCGATGCGCCGGTCGAGAATCTCCTGGCGTCCGGCGGCGGTGTCGAATTGCCAGCCCGATGGGGTGTGGACCAGCGGGATCGGCATCGGCCAGCTCTCCGGTCCTACCATGAGCTCCGCTTTGTCGGACCCGCGCAGCTCGATGCGATGTCGTTGTTCGTACGCGGCGATGAAGCGCTGCCGAGCGTCTCGATCTGCGACCGGATCCCCGGAGCGAATCAGCGACGCGCCGGTGGGCCCGAGGATTCGCGCCAGCTCGGCAGTTTGGTCGCTGCGCGTCGCCGCTACGAGCGCATCCACCGCTTCTTGTGGCGTCGAGAAGCGGTCCTGCGTCGGCACCGGAGTGGCCGCGGTGCCGGTGACTGTTGCAGACATCGCGACGCCCAGCACCAACACAACGAGCCAAGGGCGCGTGAAGCCGTCGCGATCCTGTTGTCTTGCCATGATGAGATCCTCGTCTGGAGATGATCCTCGGATGAGGAAAATCGCCCCGATGGTCAGTGCGGCCGTCCGCCGGCGCCATGCCCACCGCCGCCGCGTCCGCCAAAGCCGCCCCGCGAGGCAGGCGCGCCGAGGCTGAAGGCTCCTCTCGAGGCTTCCGAGCGCACGCGCGGTCCAGGGCCGTAGGATTGGAATAGTGGCGGACCCGGCCGTGTCAGCGAGGGCATGCGAGGCGCAGCTCTCGCCTGAGACGGCGTCGCGGGGAAGCCCCGATAGCCGCGCCAGGCCCCTGCATTCGGGCCGAGATAGCGCCGAGCCGTCGCCATGTCGCGATAGGGCACTCCATGCCGATGGGCGGGGTTGTGAACCCACGGGCGGATCGGCACCGGTCCGGGGTGAGGCACCCGGGGCCCGACGTAGAACCCGTGACCGCGCCAGTTCCAGCGGCCCCAGCCCCAGTACGGTCCGGTGATTCCGAAACCGATACCGAACGTGATGAGCCCGCCGCCGTAGCAGTAATCGGGCGGGAAAGGAAAATAGAACGCGGGATATCCCGGCCAGGGCCAGGGCCCATAGATCGCGGGGTCGTAGCAGGGAACATAGATGATGTCCGGGCTCGCCGGCTCGATCACGATCTCTCCGTCTTCGGTCGCCACGCTCTCCTGGGGGCTCGATTGCAGTGCGTCGGAGGCGGCGGCGCTGTGGCGCAAGCGCTGGATCGAGTCCATGACGTCTGCTTGCTGCGAGAGAAACGCGTCCCCGAGCTGCTCCGTCCACTCGAGGTTCTGGTTCATCATCCGCAGCACCTCGGGTACGGCCACGAGGGCCTTGACACTCGTGTCCCAGCTCTGTTGCTCCAAGGCCGCGTTGAGCGCGTCACCCTTGAGAGATGAATGCTCGTCGGCATCGAGCCAGCGTGCGGCCTCGACGATCTCGAGAGGGTAGGTCGCCGCCGTCAGAATCATGCCGAGCAGCGGGTCTGAATAAAGCGCGATCGGGGCGGTCATCTGGTCCAACTGCGCCGGAGTGAGTGGCGTGGCCGCTTCCGGCGCAGCCGGCTGCTCAGGCGCGCTCTCCTCTTCCCACGCAGGAGCCGGTTCCTGTGCCGTCACGCAGCCCGTGACGCTCGCGAGGCACAGGACGGCCGTTAACATTGCGGTCCAGTCTTTGATGCGATGCTGCATGACCAAGCGATGCTCGCAGGCGGGCAGCACGGCCAACATTCGCAGAAGTGCGTATGCGAGGGGCGGAGGCCTACGTCTCCGTCCAGGAGAAGACCGTGCTTTCGTCGGTCTGCGGCGTAGTTTGCGGTCCGTCTCCGCGAGATGCCGCCAGCTGGCAGCGGCGCTACGTGTCGAATCTTCTCGCGCCGTGCGTATCAATGCGGATGCACGACGCGGCCTGATGCGGTATTTGCTTTCCCTACCACATTGGCAGACAGCGGGCGAACTTCTGGGTTGCGCTATGAAACGGATTACTCCGCAGCTGATCGCGAACTTGGTCTTGCTCATGCTCGATGGGACCGCCCTGCTCACCACGGCCGCCACGATCGGCCTCACAAGCGCGCTCCTATCTCTCGCCCTGTCGAAGCGCTCACCGTTGCGATCGCTCCCCTATCTCGTGATGAGGACTCTGCGAGGATCGCTCGCGAATGCGTACTCCGTCGCGGCGCGCGTTCTCGAGCAATTCCGACATGGCTCGCGGCAAATGAGAGTCGCCGGATGAAAAGCGAACACCAACAGAGTCTGACTTCACTGCGGCAGCTGGCGCTCGACTTGCGCTGGTCCTGGAATCATGCGGCCGATGAAGTCTGGAGGCGACTCGAGCCCGATCTTTGGTCGCGCACCCACAATCCCTGGGTCGTGCTGCAGACGGTCTCCCGCAAGCGCCTCGCGGAGCTGCTCGCCGATTCCGGGCTGCGCGAGAAGATCGACCGGCTCGAGGAGACGAGACGCAATGCAGCGGCGGCGCCTGCATGGTTTCATCAGACTCACGCCGGTGGCGATCTGAAGAGGGTTGCCTACTTCAGCATGGAATTCATGCTGAGCGAGGCGCTGCCCATCTATGCAGGCGGCCTCGGCAACGTGGCCGGCGATCAGCTCAAAGCCGCAAGCGACCTTGCCGTACCGGCCATCGGGGTGGGGCTGCTTTACCAGCAGGGCTATTTCCGCCAGCTCATCGGTCGCAACGGCGAGCAGCAGGCTCTGTTTCCGTACAATGATCCGGGACAGTTGCCGGTGACGCCTCTGCGCCAGGCAGACGGAGAGTGGCTACGCATCCCGCTCGCCTTTCCGGGTGGCCCGCTCTGGTTGCGCGCATGGCAGGTGCAGGTGGGTCGACTCCACCTATACCTGCTGGACAGCAACGATGCGGCAAACCTTCCCCTATACCGCGGGATCACCAGTGAGCTCTACGGGGGCGGGGCGGAGCTGCGGCTGCAGCAGGAGATCATTCTCGGCATCGGAGGCTGGAGGCTGCTCGAGATGCTGGGGAGTGCGCCGGAGGTGTGTCACCTCAATGAGGGTCACGCCGCGTTCGCCGTCCTGGAACGGGCGCGTAGCTTCATGAAAGAGACCGCCCAGCCCTTCGACGCCAGCCTCGCCGTCACGCGCGCCGGAAATCTCTTTACCACCCACACGGCAGTGAGTGCCGGCTTTGACCGCTTTGCCCCCGCGCTCATGGAGCAATACCTGGGGGATTACGCGCGGTCTGAGCTCGGCGTGCCGCTCCCGCGATTGCTCGCGCTCGGCCGAGCCAATCCACGCGATGAGGGGGAGGCGTTCAACATGGCATACCTTGCCATGCGGGCAACTGGTGCGGTGAACGGCGTCAGCCGGCTCCACGGAGAGGTGAGTCGCTCCATCTTCGCGCCGCTTTTCCCGCGATGGCCGCTGCGCGAGGTGCCCGTGGGCCATGTGACCAACGGCGTCCACACGCCGAGCTGGGACTCGAAGGAAGCCGACGTGCTCTGGACGAATGCGTGTGGCAAGGACCGCTGGAAGGGAGATCTCAACCAAGTGGAGGAGGCTGTTCGTCGCGTGTCCGATGTCGCGCTCTGGAGGTTTCGGGCTGCAGCGCGCCGTGCCCTTGTCGAGTTCACGCGCAGGCGGCTGTCGTGGCAGCTTACGACCTCGGGGGCAGGGGCGGAAGCGTCCGCGCAGGCGATGCAGGTCTTCGATCCGGACGCACTGACTCTCGGCTTTGCGCGCAGATTCGCGACCTACAAGCGGCCGAATCTGTTGCTGTACGACGCGGAGCGATTGGCGCATATCTTGACCAACAGGGATCGCCCCGTGCAGCTCGTCATCGCCGGCAAGGCGCACCCGGCGGACGGTCCCGGGCAGGCGCTGATTCGCGAGTGGGTGCACTTCGTGCGGCGGCCGGAAGTGCGCGTCCACGCGGTGTTTCTCAGCGACTACGACATGCTGCTCACGGAGCACCTCGTGCAGGGAGTGGACGTGTGGATCAATACTCCGCGACGGCCCTGGGAGGCTTGCGGGACGAGCGGGATGAAGGTGCTGGTCAACGGAGGCCTGAACCTTTCCGAGCTCGATGGGTGGTGGGCCGAAGCCTATGGCTCGGATGTCGGCTGGGCGCTCGGTGACGGTAAGGAGCACGGCGATGATCCGGCGTGGGATGCCGCGGAGGCTTCCCGGCTGTACGAGCTTCTGGAGCGGCAGGTCATTCCCGAGTTCTACACGCGCAACGAACAAGCCGTGCCGCAGGCCTGGATCGCGCGGATGCGCGAGAGCATGGCGCGGCTCACGCCGCAATTCTCGGCGAACCGAAGTGTTCGCGAGTACGTTGAACGGTGCTACCTGCCCGCTGCGACGGCCTATCGCCGGCGCGCACGTGACGGCGGTGCGGCCGGGAGCGAGATCGTTAACCGGCTGCACGCGCTCGAGGAGGGGTGGCCTACATTGCGCTTCGGGCACTTCATCGCCGAGACACGCGAGGGCGTTCATCGATTCGCGGTTGAAGTTTACCGTGGCGCGCTGGATTCGGGGGCACTTCGCCTGGAGCTCTACGCAGAGTCGCTCAACTGCGGTCCTGCATGTTGCATCCCCATGGCGCGCGACGAGGCGTTCTCGGGCACAGCGGGTATGGACATCTACCGCGCGGCGGTGGCCGCGGAGCGGTCAATCTCGGACTACACGGCGCGCATCGTTCCTGCGGATGCGGAAATCGCCGTGCCCCTCGAAGCGCCCTATATTCTGTGGCAGAGATGAGCACTGCTCATCCGAGAAGCCGTCGGGTTTCGGTTTTGTCGCCGGTCGCCGGCAATCTCCTGTCGGTCTTTGGCTCAGGCCGAGGCCGGAGTCCTATTTCAGCAGTGACGTTCAGGACACTCGCGAGACTTCCCGGGGCGTGGGACATTCCTCGTTGAAAACTTCCGCGATCTTGGCGGATGTAGCCTCAGTCACCCTTACAAGCCGCTCATCTCACATAGACCGAGCGTGATCGATCGCCAGCAACTCCCCCGCGCGCAGGCGTTCCAGGAATACCGGGAACTCAAGTCCCAGATCCTGCTCGAGTTGGGTGGCGCGCTTGCGCAGCGCGTGGGGCAGTTCGGCCAGCTGTCGCCGCTTGAAGGCAAAGAGCAGGACGTTGCCGTCGGCCTGCACGGGCATCAGCCGGACGGCGCTGCCAAATGCTGCACGGATGTTCTCGATGTGGACCGGATAACGGCTCTTCTGTCCGGACAGATTCATGACGAGCACTCCCGCCGCCGTCAAGGACCGGCGCGCCTGGCGGTAGAAGTCGGATGAGGCAAGCGAGGGCGCCACGCCCACTTCATCGAAGGCGTCGATCAAGATGACATCCGGCCTCACAGCCACGCTCGAGAGGAGCGCAGCGCCGTCCCCGTGAATAACCTGGAAGCGCTCGTCATCCGGAGGGATCGCGAAGTGCTTCCGCAACGCGATCACATCTGCGTTGATTTCGACCACGGAGATCCGCGTTTGCGGCAAATGGCGATAACAGAACTTGGCGAGCGAGCCGCCCCCAAGGCCGATCATCAGCACGTGGCGCGGTTCAGGCATGAATAGCAGGAAGGCCATCATCTTGCGCGTGTACGCCGCGACCAAGGCGTCTGGCTCATCGAGCCGCATGGAGCTCTGGGTGCCGAGAGTGTTGAAAAACAAGTGGCGCATGCTGCTGCTGTCGAAGACGAACGGGCGTCCCAGCGTGCCCTCGCGCCACCGATCCAGCTGCGCCGCGGCAAACCCCTCCGGAGGCTCAATGAGCCACAGCGTCCCCGGCTCGAGCGGGAAGGGACTCGGCAGCTCGATCAGTCGCACGCTCTCATCCTTCTTGCCGTCGTCTCGCATCGTTCGAGTGCCCGTAGCTCCCCGCTTGCAGACAGGTCGCTGCGCGGGTCAGGCCGCGTTGCGCGGCCGCGTGGGGGAGGCGCGTCGAGGGACGGAAGCCGCCTTCAGTCGCACACCGCGCCCGCCGCCGCCGCTTATGGTGTCCTCCCCAATCAATTCGACACCTGCTGCGTCCAATGCGCTAACCAGCTTCATGAGGGAGTCGACCGTACCTCGAATGATGCCCTCGCTTGCCTCCATGCGCTGAATGGTCGGTACCGACAACTGCGCGGCATCGGCGAGTGCCCGTTGGTCGAGTCCGAGGAGGGCGCGAGCGGCACGGAGCTGGGCAGCAGTGATCATGCTAATTTAATTACTATTGATGTGTAGAACATCAATAGTGTATCATGGGATCGCACTGGGCAAGCTCTCTTTGTGTCTGCATTGCCATCGCTGTAATGGGAGGGCAGGGGCGTCTTTCTGCGAGCGTCGGTGTAGCCGACAAGACGCTGCGTATGCGCCGCGCGGATCCACGGCTTGTGTTGTTTTTCTGCCGGATGAATCGGGTTGGAGCGATCATGGCCGAGGCGATCTTGAGCCACCTCGCCCGCGGGCGGGTGCGAGCGGTGAGCACCGCCGGCGACCCCTCCGGTGAGGTCCATCCCTACGTCTCGGAATGCCTGGCCGCTCACGGGATATCTACGCAGAGCTTGCGCAACGCGTCGCGAAGCGCGTCCTGCTCGCGGGCCGTTCATTTCCTGATTACGCTTTGTGAGATCAAATCTCACCATTGCCCAGTCCCGGCCGAGTCGGCTCCGCTCGTGTGCGCACAGTGGGGCATGCCGGATCCCGCCACGGTCATCGGCAGCGCGATCGACCAGCAACTCGCTTTCGAGGAGGCTTTTGCCACGCTGCACTCTCGCATCAGGCGATTTCTCGCATTGCCGCTCGAGCGAATGAGTGACCAGGTCTTATCCGCTGAACTCACGCGTATCGGCGAGACGCTCTAGAGCAGCCGTCCGCGCCGATCCGGCATCGATCCAATGTGCGCCGTGAATCCTGATTCACTAAAGCTCGATATCAACGGGATTCTGAGGCGGCTGCCGCATCGTTACCCCTTTCTGCTCGTCGATCGCGTACTCGAGCACCACGCCGGCGAGAGTATCCGCGCGCTCAAGAACGTCACCTACGGCGAACTGCTCTTTGCAGGACATTCTACCAGCCGCCCGGTCATGCCAGGCGTCATGATCATCGAGGCGCTCGCGCAAGCGGCAGCCATCCTGTGCTTCCTCAGCGCGAACGTCATTCCCAACGATGAGACTCGCTTCTACTTCGTCGGCATCGACAAAGGGCGCTTCCGCAAGCCGGTCGAGCCCGGAGATCAGCTCATACTTACCGCGCAGATCAAGCGCTCGTTCAAGCCCATCTGGCGCTTCTCGACTGCGGCGTTCGTCGGCGAAAGCGAGGTTGCGCACGCGCAGATCGTTGCGCATGCGGAAATCACGGCGGCACCGGAGACGGGAGGACGTCAGTGAAGCCGGACCCGCTGATCGCCGCGCCCCCGTTGCTTGAGATGCCGCGCGGCGGTTAGCAATGCAATCGGAGCACGCCAGCACATGCGATTCGCGCACGCTATTGGTCGACGCGAATCTCGAGCACGGCAGACAGTTGAGCGAGCAGCTCAATCATGCGGGATTCCGCACCGACCTCGCGGTGAGTTGGCGCGCCGCTCACGCGGCTCTCGGTACGAACTACTATCACTCCTGCATCATGAGTGTAGATCTGGATCAGCCGGTGGACCTGCAACACTTCGATTCACTGCGTCGCGTCGCGTCTCGTATCTGGATGATTATCCTGAGTGATCGGCAACCCGAGCAGCCGCGGGACCTGGCGCATCGTCATGGTGTCGATGCGCTCCTGTCAGCGCCATTTTCGATGCACGAGCTCACATCGCGCCTCGCCGCGTTTTCGTTGCGGGGGCGGCTTATATCCTGAGCACCATGTGAGCGGGATGCCCGTGAACAGGGCGTCTCCCCTCTGCCATGTGATTGCAAGCAGAAAATGACCGATCAATCCCGTTGGAGCCTATTTCGGTGGCGATTCCCCATCTTTCGGCTTCACCTGGTCCTCCGAGGCCGCTTCGTCCTCGATAGGAACCTCAATCCGCTCGTTGGCTCCGAGATCGCGGGTCCACTCCGTCGAAGGTTCGAAGGGATTTAACATCGGCTCGCCCCGCATCCGAGGCCGCCAGGGTTTGTCTGTACTCATAATAGATCCTCCGCCGTCTCTGTCGCTGTGAAGTCTCCGCCGCATCTCATGATGCAGAACATACGCAGATGTCGCAGGCGACCGCGTGAGATGGCCGCTTTCTGTAGCACCGACGGGAACCAGCGAATCTTATGCCTTACCGCCGGAGCTGCAGCCGTAACCTGAAAATATCGCGGAAGTTACCTACCCTCATCGAAGCGCGGCGCCAGAGAGCGGTTGGCATCGGATTGCGACGTGGTTTTCACGTATAGCTCGGCTGCGCATGCAGCCACTAAGCTGCATGCGACTTTTGGACATGTGCTGCCGCTGACCATCATGGCGCGAAATCCGGAAAATCAGGTGATTGATAGCTTCGCCGCGAGAGCCAACCATCGGTTCCGGCGGTGCGAGCTGAGAGCAAGTCCATGTTCGATTCGGCGGTTCTCTCGCCGCCACGTGGATGAGTCATGCGCTTGACTTTGTCCTCTCTCTTTTCAGGCGCACGGGTTGAGTCCTGTCCAATCCACGAACGCCATCGACTCGCACAGCCTGCCATGCATGTCGGTCCGAGCGACGCGAACTATCGACGCGCGAGGATAGCCACGATTGGCTATATGCTTATTGCTCTAGGACTCTCCCTCACGCTTTTCGCGGTGGCCCTCGTTGCATGGCCGCACCTGCGTGAGCTCGAGCTGATCAGCGCCTGTGTCGGCCTGATGACGTCCATCATCGCCGCAGTCATTCTTACGACCGACACAAGATGAGCTTTGTAGGAGATGACTTAGGAAGAGCGCTGGTGTTTGCCTGCCCTCTTCCCAGAGAGGGACGAGAGGGCGAAACGCTCAGATCATGAAGCAGACAGTGAAAGCTTCCGACGAATTGAATCCGGAGAAGCAGCGAGACATTCAGCACGCGCTGCAAGAGATGACGCCGGCGGGTCGGCGATTTGAGGTGCCCACCCTGCGTCGCTCCTGGCGGTCCACGCTGATATACGCGGTGCTCATCGTGGCGCTCGGCGGCGCCTACTATCTCTCTCATTCCCGGCTCTTTGCGACTGGAAGGACCTACGAGGCGTATGGCGAGCGCTTGCTGCTGGGCGGTCTATTGATCGTCGCCTTGATCGCCGCGGAAAGGCTGACCCGCATGTTCCTGATCGGGAAATTGTCGGACGAGGTGTTGCGCTACACCGTGGCGAAACTGCTTCGCTTTGCCATTGGGCTGCTCATCATCGCTATCTCCCTATCGGCCCTGTTGAGCAATTGGACGACGGCCCTGGTGTCGCTCGGTCTGATTTCGCTGGTGCTGGGGCTGGCTCTGCAAGCGCCGCTCACCAATCTGTTTTCGTGGTTCTATATCCTGATTCGGGCGCCGTACCGCATCGGCGATCGCATCAAGCTCGCCGGTGCCAGTGGCGATGTGATCGGCGTAGGTTTTTTCGATACGACGTTGTGGGAGTTTGGCGGGGAATATGTGACGACGGACCATCCGAGCGGGAGAATCATCAAATTTCCTAATTCTCTGGTCTTGAGTTCGCCCGTATATAACTATTCCTGGCCGCTATTCCCCTTCATCTGGAACGAGATCAGATTCTACGTCGCCTATCAGAGCGATCTCGATTTCATTGCCGCGACCATGCGCGCAGTGGTGGCCGCCGAGATCGGCGATGAAATGCGCGAGCACGTAGCGACCTATCGGGCCCTGCTTGCCAAGACGCTGGTTGACGAAATCGAGGTGACCGACGATCCGCTCGTCTTATTCCGCGCCAGCGACAACGGTCACATCGAAGCCATCGTGCGTTATGTCGTTCTACCGAAACAGGCGGGGCAGATCAAGACGGCTCTGATCAGGAAGATGCTCGAGAAGCTGAATGAACAGCCGAAGCGGGTACTCTTTCCGGCGCCCTGAAGGGTCAAGTCATCGGCGCGGATCCGAGATAGCTGGCGGCCGCCACTGCCATGACCGCCACCGCCGCGAGTCACCCCAGGACCCGCAGCCCAAGCGGGCTTGCCACACCCGCGGTACGCGGCCCATCGGTATATGCACGTACGGGCGAGTGCCGGAGAGCTCGTGGCAAGTACTGATCCAACAGAGGTGACCGTCGAGCTTATCATCGCTTGCAGAGGGTTACTCGTGATTCGGGAGAGGACGATGACGGTCGTGAGCCGTAGTGCCCGCACGCCTTTTATGTTTGCTGTCGCGGCAGCAGCGCTGATGTCGCTGACCACATCGATTGCCCTTGCCCAGACTGACGGCTCGGGCAAGGAGAGTTCGTACCCGACAACCGCTTTCAGCGCTTTTGCTGGCAATGCGGGTGGCAGCACTGAAATTGCGTATTCCGAGTTCCTCGACGATGTGGCGGGCGGCAAGGTCGCGTCCGTCGTCCTATCGGGGCAGTCCGTCCGCGGGACGCTAAAGAGCGGCGGCAGCATCGTGTCGATCGTGCCGCAGGCCGCCAACGGCTCCACGCTCGAGGCCCTGTTGCGCAATCATGTGAAGGTCAGCGCCGAGCGGGCAGGGAACACCGAGTGGGCTGTCGATGCGCTCGTCTATGTCCTGCCGATACTCCTGCTGATCGGCTTTGCGCTGTATTTCAGGAGGGAGCGGTCGAGGAGCTCGGCGGCCCCGCCTGCCCGGAGCTTCTGCAGCTCTCGTGCACGGCGCCTCGGGGCGCAGGATGTCAAGACCACTTTCAGCGATGTGGCCGGAATCGAGGAGTCCAAACAGGAGGTGGCCGAGATCGTCGAGTTCCTGAAGGATCCGAGCAGGTTCCAGCAGGTGGGCGGGCGGATCCCCAAGGGCGTGCTCATGTTCGGCTCGCCTGGGACGGGCAAGACGCTGCTCGCGCGCGCCATTGCCGGGGAAGCTCAGGTGCCGTTCTTCAGCATCTCAGGCTCCGATTTCGTCGAGATGTACGTCGGCGTCGGCGCCGCCCGCGTACGGGACCTCTTCGAGCAGGCCAAACAGCAGGCCCCATGCATCGTCTTCATTGACGAGATCGATGCCGTGGGCCGCCACCGGGGTGCCGGCGGGGGCGGTGGTCACGATGAGCGCGAGCAGACGTTGAACCAGCTACTGGTCGAGATGGACGGCTTCGAAGGCGACAAGGGCATCATCGTCATCGCCGCCACCAACCGCCCCGATGTGCTTGATCCCGCGTTGCTGCGTCCGGGCCGCTTCGACCGTCAAGTCATTGTGCCGCTGCCGGACGTCCGTGGGCGCGAGCAAATCCTGCGCGTTCACATGCGTCGCGTACCGCTCGCGCAGGACGCCGACCCGGCGCTCATCGCGCGTGGCACACCGGGCTTTTCCGGCGCAGACTTGGCAAACCTGGTCAACGAGGCGGCGCTCCTTGCCGCTAGGGCGGGCAAGCGCATCGTCGGCATGGCCGAGCTCGAGGACGCCCGGGAGAAGATCCTGATGGGACCGGAGCGTCGCTCAATGCTCCTGTCGGACTCGGAGCGAAGACTCACCGCCTTCCATGAGGCAGGGCATGCCATCGTGGGCTTGGAGGTGCCGGACCACGACCCTGTGTATAAGGTCAGCATCATTCCGCGCGGGCGCGCGCTCGGGGTGACCGCTTACCTGCCGGAAGCCGACCGCTCAAGCCATACCCGGGAGTCGCTGGACAGCCGGATCTGCTCACTTTTAGGCGGCCGCGTCGCTGAGGAGCTCATCTTTGGTCCCGAGCACATCACGACCGGCGCCGCAAACGACATCCAGTGCGCAACCGACATCGCGCGCCGGATGGTGATTCAGTACGGCATGTCAGAGCGCCTGGGGCCGGTCGATTACTCCTCCGGTGCCGGAGCGGAGTTTCTGCAGGGAGGGGAGAGCCGCGCCAAGATGATGTCGGAGCATACCGCGCGCGCCATCGACCACGCGGTGCGCGAGATCGTGGAGCGGAACTATACGCGGGCGCGGCAGATTCTGGAGCGGAACCGGGAAGGGCTGCATGGCCTGGCGGAGGCCCTGCTTCGCGAAGAGACGGTCGGCGGCGGGCAGATCCCGGCGATCGTCGCTGACGCGAAACAGGTCAGGCTCACGGCCATGATGGAGGAGAGGACCGGGAGCTGCCTCGCGTAGTCGCTACCGGCGTCTGACGAGAGTATCGGGCCCGCAGGCCGCCGGCGTGTCGATGGAGCGGGCCGAGTGCTGCTTGGCGGCGAGGAGAATCACCATGCATAGAACCGCCGGACTAAGCCTGGGTTCAATCAGCGGCATCGAGATCCACGCGGATTGGAGCCTGCTGATCATCTTTGGCCTCATCAGCTTCGGTCTGGCTACCGGGCTATTCCCGGGCTGGCATCCCAACTGGAGTCCGGCAACAGACTGGAGCACGGCATTAGCCGCCGCCGTGCTGTTCCTTATCTCCGTGCTCGTGCATGAGCTCTCCCATGCGCTGGTCGGGCGGGCCCACGGCGTCCAGATCCGGCGCATCACGCTTTTCATGTTCGGCGGTGTGGCGCAGATGGAGAACGAGCCGCCGTCGTGGCGGGCCGAGCTCGACATGGCGATCGTGGGGCCTCTCACGAGTCTGGTGCTCGGGTTTGCATTCTTGGAGCTTGCGTCGCTCGTCAATGGGCCGGTACGCATCGACCCCAACCATCTGCAGCGCTCGCTTTCAGCTCTGGGACCCATCGCGAGCCTGCTGCTATGGCTCGGTCCGATCAATGTCATGCTCGGGGTGTTCAATCTGGTGCCGGGCTTTCCGCTCGATGGCGGGCGAGTCCTGCGGGCTGTGATGTGGGGTATCACCGGCGACCTGCATCAGGCGACTCAGCGGGCATCGCGTCTGGGCCAGTTCTTCGCCTGGCTGTTGATGTCGGGGGGCTTGGCCATGATGCTGGGCTTGCAGATACCGCTCTTCGGCGCCGGCTTCGTCAACGGACTGTGGCTCGCGTTCATCGGCTGGTACCTGAACAACGCCGCGCTGCTGAGTTATCAGCAGCTCCTCATACGCGAGTCCCTCGAGCACATCCCGGTCCGCCGGCTCATGCAAACACAGTTCCTGCGCATCGATCCGCAGATGCACGTCGCTACCTTGGTCAACGAGCACCTGATGGGCAGTGGCCAGCGTGCCTTCCCGGTCGAGGCAAACGGGAAACTCGCCGGCATCGTGTCGCTGCGTGACCTACAGAAGTGTCCCCGCGATGCCCTCGAGCGCACTTCCGTCGCCGAGATCATGACACCGGCCGCACAACTCGTGACGCTTGCGCCCGATCAGGATGCCATGAAGGCCTTGGAGCTCATCGGCCGGCATGATCTCAATCAGATTGCCGTGACGCAGAACGGCGCGGTCGTCGGCCTCATCCGGCGCGAGGACATTCTGACATGGTTGTCGATGCATGCCGGCGGCGGTCTCTCGCAGACGAAGCGTACTTGACCCTCGCATGTTGAGCATGCTGCTGAATCACCAACCGCCACCGAGTGCTCGATAGAGCTGCACAGTGGCGGTCGCTCGTCCCATCTGCGATTGCACCAATTCATCCTCGTCATTCAGTGCAATGAGGCGGTCGTCCAGTACATCACCGAATGTCTTGCGTCCGCCTTCATACAAGGCGAGAGACGCCGCCTCGTTACGATGTGCTGCCGCCAGCGCGGCAGCAAGAGAGGCAGCTCTCCGGTCGAGCGCGCCGCGAAACCGGTAAGCGTTCTCGACGTTTTCTAGCGCCTCTAACACAGTAGCGTCGTAGTTCGCGACTGCCGCATTGAGGCGAGCGTCACTCATGGCGATATTGGCGCGAATCCGGCCGGCCGTGAACAGCGGCAGATAGGCGGTCAGACTGACCAGGCCGCCGGTGGCGCCGAAGTTTGGGAGCCCGTCGAAATGTAGCTCGCCGTCACCACCCAGGAATCGAATGTCGAAGCGCGGCAGCAGGTCACTTCGGGCGCTCTTGAGCCGTGCCGCGCAGAGCTGCACCTGCGCCACGCTGGCCTGCACGTCGGGGCGCCGCTCCAGCATCTGGATGGGAACGAGCCCAACGGGGGGCGGAGGAATACGGAAGATACCGGTTGGCGGCAGGGGCAGGGCCGCCTCAGGGGGCTTTCCCGCGAGCACGGCCAAGCGCCGCTGCCGCGCCTCGATGAGGGCCAGAAGCGGCGCACGTCCGGCTCGCTGCACTTCGAGTCGCTCGCGAACCCGATCTGCGTCGTAGGTAAGCGCCTGGCCCGCCTGGTATCGGGCCTCGACGTAGCTCAGGAGCTGCTCCAGGGTCGCGATGCCGCGGTCGAGTACGGCCAGCCGGAGCTGCAATCCGCGCATCTCCTCGTAATTCTCGGCCACATCCGCAACGGCCGTCATCCGAGCGCCGTTCAAGGACTCTACGGCGCTGAGGGCCGTGGCTCGGGCGGCCGCAGCGTCGGCCCGGCGGCCGCCGAAGACATCGGGCTCCCAGCTCGCCCCCAGACCGCCGAACCCGCCGTAAAGTCCATGCGATACCGGTAGTGGCGGAATGTCGGCATACGGCTGTGGCAGCCGCCAGTCTGCCTCGCCCCCCCAGACCGCGCCCTGAGCAGCCACGGTGGGGTAAAGGGCTGATTCGGCTACCGTGACCAGCGATCGAGCCGCGGCCACGCGCGCTCGCGCGATTCTGATATCGGTATTTGCGCTCAGGGCGTCGCTGATCAACCGGTCGAGCGCGGGGTCGCGCCATACGGTCCACCACCGAGTCAACTCCTCCTCTGCGATCCTCCTGCCATCCCGTGCCCGCTCCTGGAATGCTCTCGGCAGCCGCACACCGGATTGCGGCGCAGTGGCCGGTGGTGCGCTCACGCAGCCGTACAGCCCTATCAGGACCGGTAACGCCGCCAAGAACCGCATGATTACAGCCCGGGGGAGCGATCTGCCTGAAGTCAATCTGTTCGGTCGCCTCGGCGCACGATTGTGTGACAGCCGTTGAACGGTCATGACTGCCGCTCGAGCATGAGACGGAACCGCGCCAGGGCGAGCGCGAGAAAAAGTCCCCCGCTGACACAGATGCCGGCGAGCTGGGGCCAGACCGCGCTCAGTCCCGCCCCACGGTAGAGAATCGCCTGCGAGAATGCGACGAACTGGGTGGTCGGCATGAACGGCACGATCGCCTGCAAAGCTGCCGGCATGCTCTGCACCGGAGTGGCCGCGCCCGAGAGCAGGTAGGAGATCGCATAGACCGGCACAGCCAGCAAGCCGAACTGCGGCATGCTCGGGGCCAGCGTCGCAAGCCACATCCCGAGCGAGGTGACCGAGAAGAGGTAGAGAAAGGTCCCGAACGTGAAGAGCGATGCCGATCCGGCCAGGGGGACCCCGAGGCCGCGGCCGGCCACCAGCCAGACGGACAACAGACCCGCAAGCAGAATCACCAGGCCGTTCGCGATGATCTTCGCGATCGCGATCTCGCTCGCCCGTACGGGCATCACAAGCAGATGCTCGATCGTGCCGCGCTCGCGCTCGCGGATTACCGCGGCGCCGACAAGAATGATCGCCAGAACGGTGATGTCGGTCACGACTTGCATGACCGAGGTGAACCAGGAGGACTCGCCGTTCGGGTTGTACTGCAAGCGCAGGACCAAGCGGTTCGACAGGCTCGATGCGATCCCGCTGAGATGCAGGAAATCCAGCACTTGCGTTTGCAGGATCTCCAGCAGATCACTCGTGCCCAGTCCGGCCTGCGTCATGGCGGTCGCGTCGACGAGCAGCTGCAGCGAGGGAGCTCGGCCGGCAAGCACATCTGCCTCGAAGCGAGGAGGAATCTCGAGCACGAAGATGTATTTTCCCTGATCGAGGCCCCGGGCCACCTCGGCGCGGGTGATGTCCACGGGCGTCCTGAAATAGGGCGGGCGGATCGCCTGACGCAGATCGCGCGACAGCTCCGAGTGGTCGCCGTCGAGGATTGCGATCGAGGCGTTCGAGACCTCCGCCTTGACACCTTTGGCGACCGTGTAGATGGCCAAGGTGAACGCGAAGACGATCAGAGCGATCAGCGTGACGTCGCGCATCAAGCTGCGCAGCTCCTTGCCGGAGAGCAGGGCGACGTTGAGTAGCCAGCGGGCCATGTCTCGCGCTCATCTCTCCTGCTTCTTCAGCAGCAGGCTTGCTGCGATGAGATACACCGTGCCGAATCCGGCAAGCGCGCCGTACATCGACAGAAAGCTCCCGACACCGAGACCTTTGGTAAAGCCGCCCAGGCTGATGAGCTGGAACCAGGAGGCCGGAAAGCCCACTCCGGTCCAGTATCCGGCCCCCGCCATCGTGGAGACAGGGTACAGCAGGCCGGAGAAGCTCACCGCGAGGATCAGGCAGACGATGCCCGTTCCGAAAATGGCGGCGACTTGGGAGCGGACGAATGCCGACATCAGCAAGCCGAATGCCGTGATCGCCCACGCGTACAACAGCGCTCCGAAGGAAAGCGCGAGGAAAGAGCCTTTGAGAGGCACGTGTATCAGAAAAATAGCGCTGAAAACCAGGGTGAGATAGCTCGCTACCGTGACGCAGACATACGGAAGCTGCTTGCCGAGGAAGTATTCCCCTACACCCGCGGGGGAGGCGTAGAAGTTGGTCATGGAGCCGGTCTCCTTCTCGCGCACCACCCCGAGAGCGGTGAGGATGGCCGGGACGAGAGTCAGCGCTACCATGATGATACCGGGCGTGATCGCGTAGATGCTCTTGAATTCCTGGTTGTACATGAATCGCGGCTCGATCGAGACAGGCAGGGAAGCCGAAGCCTCCGTCGCCGCAACACTGGTGGCCGCGGCGTATTCGAGACCGACCGTGCTCAGGTAGGCGCGCGCGTTCGCGGCCGCAAAGGGGATCGAGCCATCGATGAAGACGCCGATCTGCGGTGCCCGCCCCGCAAGCAGATCCCGGCCAAACTCGGGCGGAATGTCGATGACGAGCTGCGCCCCCCCATCACGCAGTTTCCGGTCCGCCTCGCTACGGCTCCGTGATGGGGCCACGGCCTGGAAATACGGCGATCCGGACAGGTGGTCGAGGAACTCCCGGCTCTCGAGCGTCTGATCCTCATCGAGCACGGTAAAGCGAATGTGCTCCACGTCGAAGGAGACGGCATAGGCGGCGATCATGAGTATCAGCAGCGGCCCCAAGAGCGCGAAGCTCAGACGCAGGCGATCGCGCAAGAGCTCGAGACTCTCTCGCAGCGCGAAAGCCCAGATTCGCCCCATCCAATTGGCGCTCGATGTCGTCTCCGCAGGAAGCGAGGCCGCCGGGGAAGGAGGAGCGCCCTCAACGCTCTTGCGAGGGGCGCTTTCGTGCCCGGCTCCCTCAAGGTACGCGATGAACGCCTCCTCCAGACTGCCGGCATGGCGGCGCGCGATGATCTCGGCAGGCGTGCCCATGGCGAGCACTCTGCCGCGATGCATGAGGCAGATCCGGTCGCAGCGCGCCGCCTCATTCATGAAGTGAGTCGAAACGAACAGCGTGACTTTCCTGTCGCGCGCCAGGCTCGCGAGGTGGCGCCAGAACATGTCCCGCGCGGCGGGGTCCACTCCGGAAGTAGGCTCATCCAGCAGCAGCAGCTCGGGCTGGTGCAGGCAGGCGGCGGCAAGCTGCAGGCGCTGGCGGATTCCGAGCGGCAGCGATGCAGGCATCGCACGGCTGTAAGCGGCGAGCTCGAACTCTTCGAGCGCGGTTTGCACCACGCGCGCTGCCGTGCGCTCCTCGATGCGATACAGGCGCGCATGCAGGTGCAGGTTCTGTCGCACGGTGAGCTCTTCGTACAGGGAAAATGATTGCGACATGTACCCGATGCGCAGCCGGGTGCGCATATCGTGGGGATCGATTTTCTTTCCCAACAGCATCGCGGATCCCGCGCTCGCCTCGAGAAGCCCGGTGAGCATCTTCATGGTCGTGGTTTTGCCGCAGCCGTTGGAGCCGAGAAAGCCGAAAATCTCTCCGCGGGAGATCTTGAAGCTCACGCTGTCGACGGCGACGAATTTGCCGAAGCGTTTCGTCAGATTTTCCGCCTCGATCGCAGGCTCGCCGCCTGTATCCGCGAATGGCGGGATCACGAGCGCTCCGCGGCGAGGTCTCCTCGGCGCAGGCAACAGGGCGACATAGGCCTCCTCGAGGCTATGTGTCCCCGCGCGGGCCATCACCTCAGCCAGGCTGGCGCTCGCGAGGACTTGGCCTGCGTCCATCGCAACGAGGTTCTCGAACCGCTCTGCCTCTTCCATGTAAGCGGTCGCAACGATGACGGTCATCCGGCGGCGCTCGCCGCGCAGGCTGTCGATCAACGTCCAGAACTGCCTGCGCGAGAGCGGATCGACACCGGTCGTCGGCTCATCCAGGATGAGAAGGTCGGGATCGTGCACCAGGGAGCAACACAAGGCGAGCTTCTGCTTCATGCCGCCGGACAACTTGCCGGCAGCCCGGTCTGCGAAGGGGGTGAGGCCTGTCGAGTCCAGTAATCTCAGCACCCGTGCCTCGCGTTGCGGCGGCGGAAGGCCGAAAAGCCGCCCACAGAAGTCGACATTCTCGCGCACCGACAGGGTCGGGTAGAGGCTCCGCCCGAGCCCTTGCGGCATGTACGCGAGTCGCGGCAGAAGCGCCTCGCGCTCGCGCCTCTTCGTGAGGTCGGTCCCCAGCACCCGCACGCCACCCTGCTGAATGTGCTTGATTCCGGCGATGAGTCCCAGCAGGGTCGATTTTCCGACCCCATCAGGCCCGACCAGGCCGATGGTCGAGCCGCTTGGCAAAGTGAGCGAGACATTGTCGAGCGCGGGACGGCCGGCATAGCAGTGCCGCACTCCCGAAAGCTCGATCGCCGGCTCGGGTGACCCTTGCGCATCCGTCGAGAAAGTCATGGCGGGGCGCTCTCGGCTCGGATCTCGAGACGCATCGGCCACTGCGCGCCGGGACGCAGACGCAGGTACCCGCTACCCGTCGCGCCCGCTTTCAACTGCCCCTCGTAGTGCGCAGCGACCGCGGTGGGGATCCGCAGCTTCACCCGGTAGACGAGTTGCTCGCGCTCGCTGGCCGTTTCGACGTACTTCGGGGTGAATTGAGCCTCGGGGGAGATGAAAGACACAATCGCGGGAAGCGGCCCTACGCCGAAACCATCCAGCTCGATGCGCGCCGCATCGCCGATCCTCAGTTCCCCCACGACTTCAGTGCCCACGAAGATGGTCATGTGGACATCGGTCGGGTCCAGCAGCGTCGCAACCCGTCCTCCTGCCGGCAGGACGGCGCCGTTTTCGACGATCTTGTATTCGATCAGGCCCGAGACCGGCGCTCGGACAATCGTATCTGCAACGACGGCTTCGAGCCGGGCGATCTCCGCGTCCGCATCATCAAGCGCGCCGCGGGCCTGGACGACCGCTGCGGCGGCTGCGGCCACCGTCGCCATCTCCGAGCTCAATGCGAGACGGCGACGTCGCACCTCCACGCTAGAAACCAACTCTTTGCCGTATAGCCCTTCGGTCTGGGTCGCCTCGAGTCGAGCGAGTGCCGCGCCGGCCCGGCTCGCCTCGAGCTCGGCGCGCGCACGCATGATCGAGCCCAGCGCTTGCATTCGCTGCGCGCGGGCAGCGACGAGCTGTGCCTGCAGTTCCGCAGTATCCTCACGCGCAAGGATCTGGCCACGCTGCACGCGATCGCCCTCCCGGAAGGACAGGCCGACGATCCGCCCCGGATACTTCACTGCAACGTCTACGCGGTCGAATTCGAGTCGGCCATTCGTCTGTACGATGTAAGCGGGCAGGCCGTCTGAGCGACGACCCGTTAACCAGTAAAGGCACGCGCCGGCCACGATCGCAACACCCAACAGGATTGCCACAATGGATTGGCGCCCCATCGCTGACGGCTCCCGCGAATTGACGGTCAAAAACCATAGGAATGGTAAGGATCGCGTCTTCTTCGCCACGGCGCAGTAGGTAGATGTCCTTAAGTCGGGCGAGCTGGCTCGTATGCAGCGCCGAGCACCGCGCCCCAGCGGCTCCTGCGACCTCGCTCCGCGCAACGCGCGAACGCTGCTCGATCGGGAAGCTTGGCAGCCGTACGAGAAGATCCTCATCCCGCTCCAGCGCGCCGTGACCGCCCCCGACTTTGATGTAGGTTAAGGCGTGATGCCTTCAGTCTGCACTATAAGAATTCATCTAGGCAGGCTGAGCCGCAAAACAATCGCAGGAGGTGGGTCATGAGTGAACGTGCGTTATCGGCCGCCCTCGAATCCCGGGTGCCCGCTGCAACGGCAGCAGTCTGCACTGAACAAAGACTCCTTCCGCCGGCGCAAAAGGAGGGCGGAATGCCGCTCTTCTCAGCACTTTCCCTGCGGCATTCGAGTCGAGAGTACTCCGATCGCGCGTTGCCGGAGCAACTGCTATCAAATTTGCTTTGGGCCGCATTCGGTGTCAATCGGCCCGCGGGCGAGCGCACCGCTCCCTACTGGCGCCACGTCATGGTTATCGATATCTATGCTGCCATGGCTGACGGGGTGTGGCTCTATGAGCCGGAGAAACACGCCTTGCTGCGACACCTGTCCCACGATGTCAGGGCGCAAACGGGAGAACAGGGTTTCGCGGCGGTCGCCCCGCTCGACCTGATCTATGTGGCCAACGGCGATCGCATGTCAGACCTCCCTTTCGGGGCCCGCCACCTGTATTCCTACGTGGATGCGGCGTTCATCGGCGAGAATGTGTACCTTTGCTGCGCCGCGGAGGGTTTGGGGACGGTCTTTCGTGGCGCGATCAATCGCACGAAACTCACGCGCGCCCTCAAGTTGTCGCGCGGGCAGTTTGTAACCTTCGCGCAGACGGTCGGATATCCGCCGGCGAGCACATGAAGATGCACAGGCTGGTGGCGATCATCTCTACGCCAAGCCGAGGAAACCGTGCGTATCGAGCGTCGGGCGATTACGGGTGCCGCTCCGACGGTTGATCTTAGGCTTGGGGGACAGCCGCCAGGGCCGATGTCTTGGCGAGCTGCCGCTCGATCTCCAATACACGAAGATGCGTCTTGAAAATAGCGTCAGGATTGAGACTCAAGGAATCGATTCCGAGACGTACCAGATATTCAGCGAGCTCTGGGTAATCCGAAGGCCCCTGCCCGCAGATGCCTGAGTGGCGGTGGTTGCGGCGGCAGCCCTCTACAGCCATTCGAAGCATCTGCTTGACGCCCGGATCGCGCTCGTCGAAGTCGAACGCGACGATTGCAGAGTCGCGATCGACGCCCAGGGTAAGCTGGGTCAGATCGTTGGAGCCGATCGAGAAGCCATCGAAGATTTGGCTGAATTCATCGATCA
>Ga0335075_10001801_pt1 | contig 34930 bp, 32 predicted proteins | sample Lox_Sample_24_FD_206723 | JGI IMG/M metagenome (GOLD analysis project Ga0335075, IMG submission 206723) | Soil microbial communities from Loxahatchee National Wildlife Refuge, Florida, United States - Lox_Sample_2.4 | ecosystem: Environmental > Terrestrial > Soil > Wetlands | place: USA...
TCGAGCCGGGGATGGCGATCCGCTCGTCAAAGACGGTGAATGGAATCCCGGTAACGCCGAGCACGCGGGCTTGCTCCTCATCCGCGCGGACCGCATCGGCGTACTCATCGCTTGACAGGACTTCCTCAACGCGGCCTCGGGGGATGCCGAGTCGGCTCGTGGCTTCGATCAGCGCGGCGTGGTCAAAGACGTTGGCCTGGCCACTGAACAGCGCGCGCTGAAGAACCCCGAGCAACTCGTTGGCGATTCCGGCGCTGCCAGCCAGGTGCAGGACTCGGTGGACGTCGAAGCTGTTGGCCACCACGCGGTCTGCGGTGAAGGGCAGTCCGTCGCGATGGGCGATGGCGGCGACCTTGTCCTCCATGCGTTCGGCCTGGTCCGGGGACAAGCCGTACTTGGCGGCGACGAGTTCGAGGTTCGGCGTCGCCTCATGCGGCATGTCGGGGTCGAGTTCGTAGGAGTGCACCCGGACGCTGATCGCCTCCGCGTGCGGCGAGGACGCGATGGCCCGATCGAGCCGATTCTTCCCGATGTAGCACCACGGGCACGCCAGGTCGCTCCACACGTCGATCTGGAGTTGCCTGTCGGCTGAGGCGTCCGCAGTGGGCCGCCGTGACGATGCGATGGTCATTTGAGGGGCTTCCTGCCTTCTGATAGGCGGTTACTTCTTGTGTTATGATTACTTTTTGTGCGCAACCAGACCGTATGTTACGGTTACGGGGAGCACAAGGAGGCACATTCATGTCCGTAGAGCACATTGAGGTGTCGGCACCCCTCGAGCTCGACGACGACTGTCCGGTTCGCGAGGTTCTCGATCGCGTCGGAGATAAGTGGAGCGTCCTGGTCATCGTCCTTCTGGGCCAGCGGACCCATCGCTTCAACGAGCTGCATCGCGCGATCGAGGGCATAAGCCAGCGGATGCTCACGCTCACCGTGCGCAGCCTCGAGCGCGACGGACTGGTGAAACGCACCGTCTATGCGACCGTTCCGCCTCGCGTCGACTACGAACTGACCGAACTAGGCGAGACGCTCCTCGTCCCGCTTGGGGCCCTCAGCGCCTGGGCCAACGCCCACCGCGGCGACATCAAGGCGGCCCGCGACCAACACGATCGTCAGGCGCTTCAGAGCTAGCTGATCAGGATCTTGTGCTTGAATGCCTGCCTCTGGTGGCGGCGGCTGTGGCGGCGGCCGGGCAGTGAGGCTTACCGTGCCTGCAGGCCGTTGAGGAGCAGGGTGCATACGGCGTCGAGTTCGGTTTCGATGCCGGGGGCCTGCCATTCGGGGGCATGGGCGGGATTGTGGAAGCGGGTGGTGGCGTCGAAGACGGCGCAGGCGGCCGTGGCCGGGTCGGCGGCCTGGAAGTCGCCGCAGGCGACGCCGTCGGCGAGGATGGCCTGCAGCTGGCGCAGTAGGTCTGCGACGTGGTCGGTGGCAGCGCTGCTGTGCTCGGCCGCGAGGATTCGGTAGGCGGCGAACAGCTCAAGGTCGTCGCGGGCCTTGGCCTGCTTGGCGGCGAGCATTGCGGCGAACCAGGCGCGCAGCCGTCGCGCCGGCGGGATCTTGGTGTCGCCCGCGATCGCGGCCAGGGCGTCGCGGTCGCGGCTCAGCCAGCGCCGGGTCACGGCCTCGCGGAGCGCCTGCTTGGAGGGGAAGTGCTTGTAGACGGCGGTGTGGCTGACCCCGAGCGCTCGTGCCACGTCCACGACCGTTGCCTTGGCCGGCCCATGGCGGCGCAGCACCTCCTCGGTGGCCGACAGGATCGTGTCCGCGTCCAGCGGCCCGCCCGGCGGCATCAGCGCTCGCTGTCCAGCATGGCCAGCAGCGCGGGTGCGTAGCGCTCGCCGGCGACGGCTGTCCGCGGGACCGCCCGCTCGATCGCGGCCAGTTCCTCATCAGTGAGCTTCAGGTCGGCTGCGCCCACGGCCTCGGCGATCCGCTGCGGCCGCCTGGCACCGACCAGCGCCACGATGTCGCCGCGCGTGCGGCCCTGCGCGAGCACCCAGGCGACCGCCAGCTGCGCCACTGTGGCCCCGCGGGCGGCGGCGATCTCCCGCAGCTGTTCGGCCAGCGCGAGGTTGGCCTCGACGTTGCCCTCGGCGAACCGGGGCAGGTGGGCCCGGCCGCCATCGCCGTTGGCCGGCTGCCACCCGCCCGACAGTAGCCCCTGAGCGAGCACCCCGTAGGCGGTAATGCCGATGCCCAGCTCCCGGCAGGTGGCCAGGATCCCGTCCTCAATCCCCCGGCTGAACAGTGAGTACTCGATCTCCAGGTCGGTGACCGGGTGCACCGCGTGCGCCCGGCGGATCGTCTCCGCGCTGACCTCAGAAAGCCCGATTCCGCGCACGTAGCCCGCTTGGACCAGCTCCGCGATGGCGCCGATGGTGTCCTCGATGGGCACGGCCGGATCCAGCCGGGCGGGCCGGTAGATGTCGATGTAGTCGATGCCCAGCCGCCGCAGCGAGTAGGCGAGGAAGTTCTGCACGGCGACCGGGCGCGCGTCGATGCCCCGGAAGCCGTCGTCCATGCCGCGCAGCCCGCCGAACTTCACGCTCAGCACCGTCTTCTCCCGGTCACCGGGGCGCAGCGCACGGCTGATCAGCATCTCGTTGTGGCCCATGCCGTAGAAGTCGGCCGTGTCTAGCAGGGTCATGCCCGCATCGATCGCCGCACGGATCGTCGCGATGCTCTCCGTGTCGTCCGCCGGGCCGTAGGAGCCCGACATCCCCGCGCACCCCAGCCCGAGGGCCGGCACCCGCAGCCCTGGCCCCAGTGTCCTGATCTCCATGACACCGACTTTACCGCCAGATGGTGACAGATTTCAAATTTTGAAACTTGTCACCATCTAGTAACCGATCACCCTGGGTGCAGTGGTGCATGGCGAGCCGAACCCGTACACCGCGTTAGCGGTAGCGCAGGCGGGCCTGGCGGGGAACGTCGCCGAACTTGCCGCCGTGGAAATCGCGGAAGGCTTGCGCTATCTCCGCTTGGGTGTTCATCACGAATGGGCCGCCGAAGGCGACGGGTTCCCGGATCGGCTCCCCGCTGTAGACCATGACCGCACTGGGAGCGTCCCCGTCGCCGGTTTCCAGCGTGATCGACGAGGACTGCGCTCCGGAGACCGGGTCGGACCACGCGATCTGGCCTGCGGTGACGATGCGCCCGGCGATCGTGACCTGGCCGGCCGGAACGTAGAGGAACGCGCGGTCCCGGCCGGGCAGGAGGTGGTCAAAGCGCCGACCGGGCTCCAGCGTGATAATCGCGCCTGAGATCGGCCACTCGTTGACCGCGGGCCCCGTAATGCCATCCGCCTGCCCGGCGATGAGGTCGATCCGGATGCCGTCCCGGTCGATGACCGGGCGCCGCGCGGCGAGCAGGTCCTGGTAGTGGGGGCTAGCGGTCAGCTTGCGCTGCTGGGGCAGGTTAACCCACAGCTGCAGGGTGTGTGCCCGCTCGTCGCGGAAGGCGAGCTCACGGTGGATGATGCCGTTTCCAGCGGTCATCCACTGCACGTCCCCGGCGGCGAGCGCTCCGGCGTTGCCGAGGTTGTCTCCGTGCTCCAAGACCCCGTCGACGACCAGCGTCACGGTCTCCAGGCCGCGGTGCGGGTGCCAGTTGAAGCCCGGGGAGGAGAACCAGCTCTCGCCGAGCAGCAGGAACGGGTCGGTCAGCTCCGGCCGGGCCGGGCTGATGATCAGGTTCTCGTCTTCCGCCTGCGCGCTCGGCCCGAGATGGGTTTTCGTCTCGACCCGGACGACGGCTCGCTGCACGGTTTCCATGCTCCGCATCTCCCATCGAGTTGATGTATCACCTCACAGTGTACGCTATTGAGTTGATGAATCAACTCGCGGGTAGGATGCTCTCATGGAACAGCAGGGACTGGCCGGACGTGAGCTCCGTGCATGGCGGGCTTTCTTCGAGATGCAGGAGCTGCTGCGGGCCCGCATCGAGCAGCAGCTCCAAGCCAGCAGCGGCATGTCCAGCGCCGATTACTCCGTGCTCGCGGTACTGTCCGAGGCCCCGGACGGGCGGCTGCGCCCCTATGAGCTCGCCCGGATGGCCGGCTGGGAGAAAAGCCGCCTGCACCACCAGCTCACCCGCATGTCCACCCGGGGCCTGATCACCCGGGAACGGTGCGGCTCCCGGGGCATGTACGCGGTGATCACGGCCAAGGGCCTCGCCGCACTCAAGGAAGCAGTGCCCGGCCATACCCAGGAGGTACGGCGCCTGTTCATCGACCGCCTTACCCCCGAGCAGGTCGACCAGCTTGCTGAGATCGCCACTACCATCCTCGACAACCTGCACGCAGACCAGCCGTAAAGCATTCCAGCACCATTGAAAGCTGGATCGGTTAGGGCAGTCGCGTTATGACCGCGAGTGCCCGCCGGAAGCTGGTCAGTAGCACGACGCCATCCGGCAGGGACCCGGGATCCCAGCCTGGTCCGCAGGCGGCCACGATAGCCGGGCGAGGCGGGGTCCTGGTGGCCTCGGCGATCTGGTCGTAGTCGGCGGTCGCTGACGCGTGGGCCCAGATCAGGACGGCGGCAGGCCCGGTCCGGGCCAGCGCGTCCCGCAGGGCGTTGGCGGGCACCCGGGCGCCGAGCATGCGGCTGGCCACGCCGCGCTCCGCCAGCGCGGCCGCGAGCGCTTCCAGCGGAAGGCTATGCTGCTCAGCCGGTGCGCAGCCGACCAGGACCCGGGGCCGCGTAGCCGGCCGCGGCACCCGGGCCAGCGCGGTGGAGACCGCGCCGGATAGCAGGTGCTCGGCCGCGATGTTCCGGCCGGCGGTGGGATATCGGCTGCCCAGGTCGCGTAGGGCGGGCGCGATGACCGCGGTCCAGGCGCGCACTACCCCGGCCGTCAGCGCCAGATCGAGCAGCCGGTTCACATCGGCCGGATCAAGCGCGAGTGCCGCACGGCGAAGGCCTTTAGCGGTCCCCAGCGCGGACGCCCGCCGGGATGACGAGTCCGCGGGCTGTAGCGTGTCTCCCGCGAGCGCCGGGTCCGCGGGGTCACGGGTCGCCTTGGCGATGCGGGCGGCCTCGGCCGGGGCGACCCCGTCTACGGTGAGCCGCCGCATCAATTCCAGTCGGGCCAGGTCGTGCTCGCTGTAGCGGCGATGCCGGCCAGGCTCGCGCTGCGACGGGCCCAGGCCGTATCTCCGGTCCCAGGTGCGGATGGTGGTGGCGGCGACGCCTATTCTCCGCGCGGCCTCGCCCGCGCTTAGGCCGGTCTCCGGTACAGGGTTCATCCATCCTTCCGGTTATGTGACGGGCTGATCCGTTCGGCTGCGAGACGAGCGGATACCAAGACCATAGGGATACCAACTCCCGGACGGGTCCCGGAACCTACAAACACCACGTTGTCCAGTCCCGGCGCGAGATTGCCCGGCCGCAGCGGGCCTGACTGGCCGAATGTGTGGGCGGCGGCGAACGGCGTGCCGGCCGCCAGGCCTGTCCGCGCCCAGTCGCTCGGAGTGACCACCTGCCGCGTTTGCGCCGCCTCAGCCAGGCCTGGGTAGCCGCGGTCGGCTAGGACCCGGAGCAAGTCGTCGGCGTATGCCTGACCGGCGCGCGGCCAGTCGGGTCCCGACTGCAGGTTCGGGACCGGAGCAAGCACGTAGTAGACCTCGCGGCCGGGGGGCGCGAGACTCGGATCGGTGTGGGTGGGGTTGGTGACCAGCAGGGATGGGTCGGACATCACCCGGCCCCGCCGGGTGATGTCGTCGAACGTGGCCCGCCAGGCTTTCCCGAAGTGGATGTTGTGGTGACTGACGCCCGCATAGGCCCTGGATGCTCCGAGGTGCATCACGACACACGAGGGGGAGTAGCGAAGCCGGCGGCGCAGCGGCCGGTTCAGCAGGTCGCGGTAGGCCACTGGCAGGTCAGGGTTGAGCACCACGACGTCGGCCGGGACGCGGTCGCCGTCTCGGGTGCACACGGCGCGCGCCCGTGACCCGGTAACCTGCACGCTGGTCACCTCACGGCCGTAGTCGATGGTCACGCCGTGCTTGACGGCCGCCCCGGCGAGCGCGGCGGCGACCATGTGCATGCCACCGCGCGGGAAGTAGACGCCCGCGACGGTGTCCATGTAGGCGATCACCGCATACAGCGCACGCGCGCGGTCCGGCGGCACGCCGGCATAGAGCGACTGGAACGAGAACACCCGCTGGGTGCGCGGATCGCGCAGGAACTGCGACACCTTGCCCGACAGTCGGCGGAACCCGCCGCGGGCGGCCAGCCGGGCCAGGTCCATGCTGACTAGGTCCCACGGATGGTCGAATTCGCGGTCGATGAACCGTTTCCACTCCAGGTGATACAGCTTGCGCGCGTAGTCCGCGAAACGCAGGTAGCCGTCGGCCTCACGCGGGCCGCATAGCCGTGCGATCTCCGCGGCCGTGTCCGCCGTGCTTGCCCGGATGTTCAGCGTCGAGCCGTCGGCGAAGCACGCACGGTAGGCCGGGTCCAGCCGGACCAGGTCCAGCCAGTCGGACATCCGCTCGCCGGCGGCGTTCAAGGTCTCTTCGAGCAGGTCTGGCATGGTCAGCACGGTGGGGCCGGTATCGAACCGGTATCCATCCACGGCGAGCTGGCCCATCCGGCCGCCCGGGCCGTCGGCCCGCTCCAGCACGGTCACCTGCCGCCCGGTGCGGGCTAGCCGGAGTGCGCAGGCCAGGCCCCCGAGCCCGGCGCCCACGATGACGACCCGGTCGGTAGGCCCGGTAACAGTCCGCATTCTTTACCTCCGCTCGGCCGCCCGTCGCGAGGCTGCTTAGTCGTTTGCGCCTAGCCTACACTTGGGCTAGTTTGAATCGAAACGTGCATCGATTTGCGAGGGGATTCCATGACCCGTTCCATGCTTCGGGTGGCCTCGCTGGACGCCGCGTACGAGAGCTGCCGTGACCTGCACCGCAGGCACGGGCGCAGCTACTACCTGGCCACCAGGCTGCTGCCGCGGTGGAAGCGCCGGCACGTGCACGCCCTGTATGGCTTCACCCGTTACACCGACGACCTCGTTGACGTGGAGGATGCGGGAACCCTCCAGCCGGGGCCGGAGCGCGCCCGGCGGCTCGGCCAGTGGGCCACCCGGTTCTACACAGCGGCCTACGGCGCGGAAGACCCCGCCGACCCGATTCTCCTTGCCGTGCGGCACACCATCGCCACTTTCGGCCTGCGGTGCGCCGACTTCGATGCGTTCTTCGCCAGCATGCGCATGGACCTGCAAGTCCGCGCTTACCCCGACTACCGCGCCTTGCTGGACTACATGGAAGGGTCAGCCGCCGTCATCGGCACCATGATGCTGCCGATCCTGCTGGCCCCCGACGACCGGCCCGGACCAGTGCCCGCGGCGGTGGCCGCGTCGGCGCGCGAGCCGGCCCGTCAGCTCGGCCTGGCGTTCCAGCTCACCAACTTCATCCGCGACGTCGCCGAAGACCTGGATCGCGGCCGGGTGTACTTGCCCGCCGCGGACCTGGAAAAGTTCGGGGTGCACCGGGACGATCTCGCGGCACCATCGGCGAGCCCGGCGGTCCGCCGGCTGGTCGCCTTCGAGATCGGGCGCGCCCGGGACCACTACCGCAACGCCCTGCCGGGCCTGGCGGTGCTGCCGCCGCGGTCTCGCCGCTGCGTCCGCCTGGCCTACGCCGTCTACGGCCGGATCCTTGACCGCATCGAGCAGGCCGACTGCGACGTCCTGGCCGGCCGCGCCGTCGTCCCGCGCCGGCAGCGGGCGGCCGCGGTGGTGCGGGAACTGGCGAGGCCGGCATGAGCGTCAACGCATGCCAGGCCGACGGCATCCTGACGTCGGCGGACGTCACGTTCGTCACCGGGGACCTCCAGCCGTACCTGGCTGGCGTGCTCACCCGCGAGGGGACCGCCTGGAAGGAACAAGGCGCGCCATGGTGGGATCCGCTCGAGATGCTGGGGGCCTACATCGACGGCGGCAAGGCACTTCGGCCGCGCTTCTGCTACTGGGGCCACGCCGTCGCCGGGGAAGACGCCAGCACCCAGCTGTTGCTGCAGGCCTGCGCGGCGCTGGAACTGCTGCACGCGTTCGCGCTCATCCACGACGACCTCATGGACGACTCCGACACCCGCAGGGGGAGGCCCGCGCTGCACCGGGAGATCGCCGCACAGCATCGCCGGCGCGGCTGGGCGGGGGACCCGGACAGCAACGGCCGCGCCATGGCGCTGCTGACCGGCGACCTCGCCTTCGCCATCGCCAGCCGGCTCGCCGCCGCGCTGCCCCCGCCGGCATTCACGGTGTGGCGCCGGATGGTCGACCAGCTGGTCCTCGGCCAGTTCCTGGACCTGGCCGGGACCGCGCGGCAGGACCGCTCCCACGAGGTGGCACGCGCCACCACGCTGCTGAAGTCGGGGCAGTACACGGTGACCGGCCCGCTGCGCCTCGGCGCCGCGCTGGCGGGTGTGCCCCATCTGCCGGCCGGCCTCTCGCGTTACGGCGACCTGGTCGGCGAGGCCTTCCAGCTTCGCGACGACCTCCTCGGCGTGTTCGGTGACCCGCGGCGCACCGGTAAGCCCGTCGGTGAAGACCTCCTGTCCGGCAAGCCCACTCAGCTCCTCGCCTGCGCCGCGGACATGCTGCCGCCGCGCGGGCAGGCGCTGCTGGCGCGGACCGGCACTGCGGCCTTCACCGGCGCCGATGCCGCCGAGCTGGCCGGCGAGCTCGCGCGGTGCGGGGCACGGGACCGCGTCGAGCGCAAGATCCGCGATAACGTCCGCGTCGCGTGCGCACTGGTGAACCGTGACGGACTCCCGCCGCACGTCGCGGCCGCCCTGCACGGCCTGGCCATGGCCGCGACGGCCCGGCAGCAGTGAGCGCCATGGCGCCGGTGTCCAGGCTGGTGGGACGGATGGCAGGGATGCGCCCTCACCTGGCGAGCGCCCCGTCGGGCCCCCATGGCGCGGCGCCGGGCCGCCCCAGGGTCGTGGTGGCAGGTGGCGGCATCGCCGGGGCGTCCGCCGCCGTGGTCCTCGCCGAACGCGGCATCCCTGTCCTCATCTGTGAGGCCGCCGGCCGGCTCGGCGGGCGGCTCGGCGCGCACCCTCGCACCCTGCCCGACGGCACCGTTCAGTGGATCGACCACGGGTTCCACGGCTTCTTCCGGCAGTATTACAACTGGCGGCGGATCCTCCGCCGGGTCAGTACCGGGCCCGCGCCGTTGCTGCACCCGCTTGGCAGCTACCCGGTCATCTCGGCACGCTGGCCCGACGAGGAGTTTGACCAGCTGCCCCCCGCTCCGCCGCTGAGCATCCTCGCGCTCACCTTGCGCTCCCCCAGCCTGCGGCTGCGCGAACTAGCCCGCGCCGACCACACTGTCGGCCTCAGCTTGCTGGGATTCGACGCCGGACAGACCTACGCACACCTGGACCAGGTCAGCGCCGAGCAGTTGCTGGCCGCGCTGCGGCTGCCGGAACGCGCCCGGGTAATGCTGTTCAACGTTTTCGCCCACTCGTTCTTCAACGACGCCACCTCCATGTCGGCCGCCGAGCTGGTGGCGATGTTTCATTTCTATTTCCTGGCCAATCCCGAAGGTCTCGGCATGGACGCGCCGCGGGCCGATTACCACAGCGCCATCTGGGCGCCCCTGGGCCGCTACCTGGAACAGCGGGGGGCGCGGATCAGGACCGGTACCCCGGTCACCGCGGTCGACCGCGATCGGGCCGGGCGCTGGCGGGTCCGCACCGGCACCGGCGCCACACTGGCTGCCGACGAGGTGGTGCTGGCCACCGACGCCGGGACGACCGCGCGGATCCTCGGCGCCTCGCCCTGCGCCACGTCTGGTGATCAGCGGCTCGCGGCCGTAGCGGCCCGCCCGCGGACCGGACCGCCGTACGCGGTGGCGCGCTACTGGCTGGACGGCGATGTTCGCGCGGACCGCGCGCAATTCACGAGCATCGCCGATCCTGGCGTCCTCGATTCGGTCACGCTGTACCACCGCTTCGAGGCCGCGGCGTGGAGCTGGCACCAGCGGACCGGGGGGTCAGTGGTCGAACTGCACGCGTACGCCTGCCCGTCCGGTGTCGCCGCCGCCCAGCTCGGCGCCACCATGCTGGCCGAACTGGGCCAGCTGTGGCCAGAGATCCGCGGCCTGCGCCAGCTTGACAGCTACTGCCGGGTCGGCACCGACGCAGCCGGGTTCCCCGTCGGCGGGCATGCCACTACCCCCGGCGTGCGCACCGCCGTCCCCGGGCTGACGCTCGCCGGCGACTGGGTCGCGACGCCGTTCCCCTCCGCGCTGATGGAACGCGCCGCCGCCACCGGCATCGGCGCCGCCAACGCCATCCTCGCCGCCCACGGATACCGGACGGAGCCGGTGTGGTCCGTTCCGCCGCGAGGCATCCTGGCTGGCCGCTGGGCCGCCGCGATGCGGCGAGAGCAGGCGCAGCAGACCAGGGCGCGGTGAGGAGAGCCATGGATAACTGGCAGTATCTGCTGGTCCTCGGGTTGTGCGCCGCGGCGACGCTGCCGCTGGAGATCATCGGCGGCGCGCGTGTGTACCGGCGCCCTAAAGCGCTGGTCGCCACCCTCGTGCCCGGGGTGGCCGTGTTCGCCGGATGGGACCTGATCGCCGTACACCGCGGGGACTGGTGGTTCAGCGCTCGCTACATCCTGGGGCCGCGAGTGGCGGACCTGCCGGTCGAGGAGTGGCTGTTCTTTCTGGTCATCCCGGTCTGCGCGCTGCTCACCTATGAGGTTCTCAGTACCGGGGCGCACGGCCCGCGGTCACTGCGCGGCAGGGGGGCACGCCGATGACGGGCGCCTACACCATCGGTGCGATCTGCGCCCCGGCCGCGGTCGTGATCGTGGAACTGACGGCGCTGCGGACCGGGATTCTGTTGCGCAGCAGGTTCTGGGCGACGATCGCGATCACGCTCGCGTTCCAGGTCGCGGTGGACGGCTGGCTGACCAAGCTGTCCGCGCCGATCGTGCTCTATCGCCCGACGGCCATCTCCGGGGTGCGGTGGCCGTGGGATATCCCGGTTGAGGACTTCGGTTTCGCGTTCGCCATGATCACCTTGACCGTGGCGCTGTGGGAGCGGGCCTTGCGGCGCGAACGCGCCGCCGCCGCAGGCGGCGTCCCGGAGTTCTCCCGGCGTGGCCACGGAGTCCGGTCATGAACAAGACGGACCCCCGCGGTCCGGCGATGCTCGCCGCGCTGCGGCTGACGGTGCGCGGCGGACTGGCCGGGGTGTGGGTGCGGGGGCGCCTCCCGGCCGGCCCGGCGGTGTGGGCCGCCAACCACCACAGCTGGTGGGACCCGTTCATCGCCGGCGAGCTGATCGCCGGCGCCGGGTCCCGCATGGTACTGCTGGCCGACGTCGCCAACATGCGCCGGTACCGGTTCGCCCGCCACGTCGGCGTGGTCAGCGCTGGCGAACTACGCCATGCCCTGGCCGCGGTGGGCAGCGGTGCCGTGCTTGTCATATACCCGGAAGGCCGGCTGCTGCCCGCCGGAGCGCCAGCCCCGCTCGCGCCGGGCGCGGCCTGGGCCGCGGCGCGAGCGCCCGCCCGGCTGTGCTCGGTGGCAGTGCGGGTCACGATGCGCGGCGGCCAGTACCCGGAGGCGTACGTGGTGTTCAGCGAGGTCGACGCGGCCGAGCCGGTGGCGGAGGTCACCGAGCGGCTGCGCGAGCGACTGGGCGAGGATCTGCGCGACGTGGACCGTCTCAGCACGGACGCTGACCCCCGTCAGCCGCTGCCTGGCTTTACCCGCGTGATGCGCGGACGGCGAAGCTGGGACGAGCGGGTCGACGCCGCCCGCGGGCTGCTGCCGTGGCCGCGGCGGTAGCCCGCGCGGTCGTCGCCTTCCACGCCGTCAAGCTGGCCGGCGTGATGGCGAACCTGGTCATGTTTCCCGTCCTGGGAAGGCACGCGGCCGGCCTGGCTGCGGCTCCGGCTCCGGCCTGGCCAAGCCGCGCGCGCCGCCCGGACACTTCCCTGCTGGTGCCGGCGCGTGACGAGGCGCACCGGCTGCCCGCCGTCCTGGCCGGGCTGCTCGCCCAGGATGTCACCGAGATCGTGGTGCTCGACGACCAGTCCAGCGACGCCACGGCGACCGTCGTGCAGCACGCGGCCGAGGCCGACCCGCGAGTACGGCTGGTGCGCGGCACGCCGCCCCCGCCCGGCTGGACCGGCAAGAACTGGGCCTGCCAGCAGCTCGCCATGAACGCACGCGGCGACATTCTCCTGTTCTGCGACGCCGACGTGCTGCTGGCGCCCGGGGCGGTCGACGCGTGCTGGGCACAGATGTGCGCGCAACACGCCGAGGTGTTCTCGGTTTTCCCCCGCCAGCACACCGGCGCGCTGGGAGAACGGCTGCTCGTGCCGCTGATCGACGACGTGCTGCTGGCTTTCCTGCCCCATTGCCTGCTGCGCCTGCCGGTGCCATCGGCGGCGACGGCCAACGGGCAGTTGCTCATGTTCCGCAGGAGCGCCTACGACGCGCTGGGCGGGCACGCCGCTGTGGCCGACGACATGAACGAGGACGTGACGCTGGGGCGCCGCACCCGTCGCGCGGGGCTCCGCCTGGGCCTGGCTCTCGGCGGCGACCTGGTCAGCGCGCGCATGTACTCGGGATACCGGCAGAGTGTGCGCGGGTTCGGCAAGAGCCTGCGGGCCGCTCACGGCGGTCACGACGGCGCGCTGGCGGTGACCGCCACCTGGCATCTGCTGGCCTATACGGTGCCGTGGCTGGCGTGGCGGCGCAGTCGGCTGTGGCGAGCCGCGGCGATCCTTGGCCTGGCCCAGCGCGTCCTGGTCAACGCGAAGACCGGCCGCGGCACTCCGGGCGAAGCCGCGCTGGTGCCGGTCACGCCGCTCGCGGCACTGCCGGTGTACGCGCTGGCATTCCGGCGGAACGCGCGATGGAAGGGCCGTTCCTACCCTGTCCGCCACTCGGTGCGTGGCAGGTGCCGGTGAACGGCACCGCAGTGCCGCCGCACGGCCTGCCAGCGCCGCCGGGTCTGCCGGTGCTCGGTCACCTGTGGCCGTGGACGGTCAGCCCACTGCGCTTGCTCGAGGCCGGCGCTCGTACCGCCCCGGTGTTCGGGCTCAGGCTGTGGCGGCCCGCTATCGTCGGCTACCGGCCGGACTGGAACCGCGCCATCTTGTCCGACCTCACCAGCTTCCGTAGCCGCGGCAGCCTCAGCGGGCTGAGCCCGTACCTGGCAGCCGGAATCGTGCACACCGACGCCCCGCGGCACCGCTCAAGCCGGCGCGGCTTGAGCCCGCATTTCAGCGCGCATGCCGTAGCTGCCTTGGAAGGCCGGCTCGCCGCGGTGGCAGAAGCCAGACGGCCACGCGCTGACTTCGAGGCTCTCAGCTGGTCGGCCGCGCTCGTTCAGGACATGCTCAACGTGGCGCTGTTCGGCGGCATGCTGCCGGCCGCCCTGCTGAGCCGGTTTCTGCGTCCGCTGCACTGCGGCCTGCCGGTGCCGATGCTGCCACGCCCGCGGATGTTCCGCAGCGTAGAGACCGCTATTGCCGCAGCCGTGACCGACCCGCCCCCGGGCAGCATCACCGCTCACCTCGCGGCGGCCGCCGGGGACGCCGTGGCCGGCGGCTGCCGCGGTGCACGGCAGGAACTGGTCGAAAACCTGCGGGTCGCGCTGGCCGCCGGATATGACACGACTAGTCACACGCTGGCGTGGGCCGTCTGGCACCTCGCTGGCTATCCGCAGTGGCGTGACCCGCAGGTGCTGCCGGTGTTCATCGACGAGATCCTGCGGCGCTACCCGGCGGGCTGGCTCGGCAGCCGGGTAGCCGCTCAGGACTGCACCGCCGCGGGTGTTCCGGTCCCGGCGGGCACGCTGGTGCTCTACTCGCCCTATCTCACCCATACGGATCCCAGCCTGTGGGACGACCCGCTTCTCATCCGGCCGGAGCGCTTTACCGCCGGCCACCCTGCCTGGTCCTATCTGCCGTTCGCCGCGGGACCGCGCACCTGCCTGGGCACCCACCTGGCCCGGCTCATCTTGCGCACCGCGCTGACCCCGCTGTGCACGGGCGGCCTGGCCCAGCGGGGCGGTGACCCTCGTATCGCGGTCGGCATCACGCTGCGGCCGCGCGGCCCGCTGCACATGCGTGGTTCCCTCTGCCAGGAAGGGAATTCGTCATAGCGGGCTAGTCACCAGAATGCGGCATGAATTCCTGCATCTTGGTTTTAATACCCTCCACGATCACGCTGCGTGCGTTCTCATCGCCCTTCAGCATGGCCTTGGCCGCGTCCTTGGCCTGCTCGAACGTCGCGTGCGGCGGGATCGGCGGGATGCTCGGGTCAGTCCGGACATCCAGCAGCGTGGGCCGGTCGGCAGCCAGCGCCCGCTCCCAGGCCGGGCCGAGATCGCTGGGCTTGTCCACGTTGATGCCCTGCAGGCCAAGGCTGGTCGCGAAGGCCGCGTAGTCGACGTCAGGCAGCCGCTGCGACTCAGCGAACTTCGGCGCGCCCTCCATCGCGCGCATCTCCCAGGTGACCTGGTTGAGGTCGTCGTTGTGCAAGACGGCGACGATCAGGCGCGGGTCGGTCCACTGCTCCCAGTAGTGCTTGATGGTGATGAGCTCGGCCAGGCCGTTCATCTGCATGGCGCCGTCGCCAGCGAACACGATCACGGGCCGGTCCGGGTGGCCGAACTTACCACCGATCCCGTACGGCACGCCCGGTCCCATCGTTGCCAGGTTGCCCGACAGGGAGCCGCGGATGTCGCCGTGGAACTTCAGCTGGCGCGCGTACCAGTTCGCCGAGGAGCCGGAGTCCGCGGCCACGATCGCGTCACTGGGCAGCCGCGTCGACAGCTCGTGGAACAGCCGCATCGGGTTGACGGGGTCGGCCTCGACCATGGCCTCTTGCTCCATGGTCTCCCACCACCGGGCAACCTTTGCCTCGATGTCCTTCCGCCAGGACCGGTCCTCCTTCCGCTCGAGCAGCGGGATCAGCGCCTGCAGGGTGGCCCGGGCGTCCCCGACGAGGTTGAGCTCATAGGGATAGCGCATCCCGATGTATTTGCCGTCGATGTCGATCTGCACCGCCCGGGCCTGGTCGAAGGCGGGGAGGAACTGGGTGTAGGGGAAGCTCGACCCGACGGTCAGCAGGGTGTCGCAGTTCCGCATCATCTCGTAACTGGGCCGCGTGCCCAGCAGGCCGATCGAGCCGGTCACGTACGGCAACTCGTCGGACAGCACGTCCTTGCCGAGCAGCGGCTTGGCCACCCCCGCGCCGAGGATCTCAGCGACCTGTTCCAGTTCCGCACGGGCTCCCCGCGCACCCTGGCCGGCCAGGATCGCCACCTTGCGGCCCTCGTTGAGAATCTCGGCCGCACGGGCGATCGCGTCGCCGTCCGGTGCCGCGGTGGACCAGTCGACTCCGAGGCTGGAGGGCACCATCTTGAACGCGTGGGTCGGCGCGGAGTACACCAGCTCCTGCACATCGGAGGGGATGATGATCGCCGTCGGGGCCCGCTCGGCCAGCGCCACCCGGATTGCCCGGTCCAGGACGCCCGGCAGCTGCTCAGGCACGGTGACCATCTGGACATACTCGCTCGCCACGTCCTTGAACAGGCTGAGCAGGTCGACTTCCTGCTGGTAGGAGCCGCCCATCGCGGACCGGCTGGTCTGGCCGACGATCGCGACGACGGGCACGTGATCGAGCTTGGCGTCATAGAGCCCGTTCAGCAGGTGGACCGCCCCGGGCCCGGAGGTCGCCATGCAGACCCCGAACTTGCCGGTGAATTTGGCGTACCCGACGGCCTCGAAAGCGGCCATCTCCTCGTGCCTGGCCTGGATGAAGGTGGGCTTGTCGCCGGCCCGCCCCCAGGCGGCCAGGACGCCGTTGATGCCGTCACCCGGATAGGCGAAGACTTCGGTCACGTCCCAGGCGCGCAGGCGCTCTAGCAGGTAGTCAGCGACGGTGGGCTTAGCCATGGGTGTATTCCTTCCAGGGGTTGCGTCAGCGGCCGCCGTCGGCTAGGCGGGCGGCCGCGCGGGCGGCGACGGCCATGATGGTCAGGGCCGGGTTCGCGCTGCCCTGGGTAGGCAGCACGCTGCCGTCGGTGATGTAGAGGTTGGGGACCGCGAAGCTGCGGCAGTTGCGGTCCACCACGCCGTGCCGCTCGTCGGCGGCCATCCGGGCGCCTCCGACCAGATGGGCGTAGCGGTCGATGGTGATGACCTCGTCGGCCCCGGCGGCGTGCAGGATCCGCTCCATGACGCTGCGCGCGGCGCGCTTCAGCTGCTTGTCGTTGTCGCACTGGGAGTAGGCGAAGTTCGCGACGGGCAGGCCGTACCGGTCTTTCTCCTCGGCCAGGGTGACCCGGTTACCGGGCTGCGCCAGGAACTCGCACAGCGCCCCCAGGCATGACCAGTGCACGTAGTCACTCATGTACTGACGCAGTTTGGCGCCCCAGTGGCCCTGCGCGGCCACGTGCTCGGCCCACGTGATGGGCAGCGGCGAGACGGTCTGGATGGAGAAGCCGCGCTTGTACGGCTGAGCTGGATCAGTCTCGTAGAACTGCTCGCTGCTGACCTCCGGCGGAGGCGATTTGTACATCCGCACCTCGGCGTCGAACCGTCCGGCGGTCTGGGGTGCGCCTTGCACCATCAGGTACCGGCCGACTTGGTCGAAGTCGTTGCCCATGCCGTCCGGAAACCGCCGCGACGTGGAGTTCAGCAGCAGCCGCGGAGTCTCGATCGAGTAGCCGGCGACCGCGACGGCCGCCGCGCGCTGGAAACGGGGCACCCCGCCACGGATGTAGTGCACTCCCGTGGCCTGGCCGGTGCGCTCGTCGAAGCCGATCCCGGTGACCATGGCGTTGGCCCTGATCTCGGCGCCGTGAGCCAGGGCGTCGGGGATGTGGGTGATCAGCGGGGATGCCTTGGCATTGACCTTGCAGCCCTGCAGGCAGAACCCGCGGTAGACGCAATGCGGGCGGTTGCCGAACCGGCCGTTGGAGATAGCGACCGGCCCCACCTTGGCCGTGATGCCGGACGCATACGCGCCGCGCAAGAAGATCTCGCCGTTGCCGCCGACCGGATGAGGCCGCTGCGGGTAGGTGTGCGGGTCGCCCCAGGGCCAGTCCTCGCCCGCGACGGGCAGCTCCTGCTCGATGTCCTCGTAGTAGGGCCGCAAGTCCTGGTAGCTGATCGGCCAGTCGGCGCCGACGCCATCGTTTGTCCAGGTAGCGAAGTCACTCGGGTGGAACCGGGGCGTATACCCCGCGTAGTGCACCATCGAGCCGCCGACCCCGCGGCCGGAGTTGTTCGAGCCCATCGGCACCGGGTCGGCGCCGCTGATCACCCGTGGTTCGGTCCAGTACAGGTGGTGCGACCCGGCCTCGTCACTGACCCAGTCGAGGTCGGGGTCCCAGAAGGGCCCCGCGTCCAGGCCGACCACCCGCCAGCCCTGCCGGGCCAGCCGCTGCATCAACGTCGACCCCCCGGCCCCGCAGCCCACGACCACCAGGTCAACGGTGTCGCTGTCGGCGAACCGGCGCATGTCGTCGCGCAGCCGGTGATTAGTCCGGCTGCCGTCGTTGGGCAGCAGCCAGGCTGACTCGTTGCGGTCGCGCACCGCCGTCATCAGCGGTCCTTTCCCTGAACTGGGTCATCCGACGGGAGCGTGTCGGCGACCTCGAAGGGCTCCCGGACGTCCACGCCGGGGTGCTTGTAACCGCGCGGATAGGCGGGGCCGGGAAATCCGATCTCGTTCCACGCCGAGGGATGGGCGTAGAACGCGGTGCACGCGTACCGCGTCCACAGGCTCCAGACGTGCGCGGCGTTCAGGCCATGCCAGTCCTTCGCGCCGAGGTCCTGCACCGCCTGGATGACGGCCCGCTGATCTTCCGCCGAGGCCTGCGCGAAGTCGCGGGAGCAGGCGGCCTGACTGTCTTCGTCGAGGAACCGCAGCGAGTCCCGCCAGGCGAGCCCGTCCTCGGGCATGTCCTCGTAGCGCCAGCCGTCCGTCTCTTGCTCCGCCAGCCGGGCGTCGATTTGGGGCACGACCGCCACCTTCGGCTCGTCGTCCTGCCCGAGCAGCCGGTCGCACAGCGCCGTCGCGGCGGCCTCCTCGGCGGACGTGAAAAACCGGATGTCGGGCGGCCTTCCGACCCGGGAAAGGACGGTGCCCGCCGTGACCGGGTCCCAGTGGCCGACCTGGTCCAGGACGTTGAAACCGGGGAACCGGTCACCGGTGGCCTGACTGATGCGGGGAACCGTTCCCGTGCCGGCGGATCCGCTCACCCGCTGCTTTCGGCCTCTCACTTTTCGCGGCGCAGGATCGAGGCGAGCAAGCCCATGCCGCCGACGACGGTCACCAGTAGCGGAGCCAGCAGGGGCGGCCCCATCTCCATGTTGTACCGGGCGTTCGACCACCCGCCCGGCTTCTGCGCGATCCCGCGTGCGTGCAGGTAGGTCCCTTGCACACCGTTGGCGACGATGACCGCGGAGGCGACCGGCAGCGCCGTCTTGGCCATCCGGTGACTGAAGAATCCCGCCACGCCCGCGACCGCTCCGAGCGGCCCGAGGGTCACGGGAATCCACATCATCTTGTTGCCGAAGCTGGCGCTGTCGTGTTCGAAGAAGATCTCGGCCGCGGTGATCAGCGCCCCGGCCGCCGTCAATGCGGACAGGCTGCGCTCGAACCGGCCGGTCTCAACGTTGTGGATCATCCGGTCGATGCCGTAGTGGGCACGTCCGCTCGCGGAACGGGGGTGTCCTAGCTTCATCTGGGAGTCCCTTCGACTGCCGGCATGCCTGTCTGGGCGTCCCGGCGCGACGGTACGAGGTACCCACAGGTCCGGAACTAAACGTCCGCGCAGCCTCTCCCAGGGAATGGCAGGGTCCCTGCTATGGTTGCAACCTGCCGGTCGTAGCTTCTGTGTACGTGTTTCATGGCGCGCTCGCGGATTTACTGCCGGGCTCCCGCACGGTGCGGGGCTCCATGTAGGCAAGGAGAAAATGCGCGTGGCGCAAGGAACAGTCAAGTGGTTCAACTCGGACAAGGGTTTCGGGTTCATTAGCGTCGATGGCGGGGGGCAGGACGTCTTCGTCCACTTCTCCGCGATCGAGTCCAGCGGCTACCGGAGCCTGGACGAGAACCAGCGGGTCGAATTCGACATCACGCAGGGTCAGAAGGGCCCGCAGGCCGAGCACGTCCGCCCGGTCTGACTCTGATCACCGGGTAATACCACCGTACGTTCGGGAAAGGCCTTTTTTCTTTTTCCGAACGTACGGTGGTTTCTGTGTCTCTGCAGGAGCTTCCTCTCGCTCCACGGTGTACGTCCGGTGGTTCGGGGCCCTGCGGGCGGGGAAGCCGTGTGCCGCCGCGGCGCACCGCCTTGACCGCCACGGGCAGCGCGGGCGGCCGGATAGTTTGCATCGCCCTGAGCGGGTAGCAGTCCATGAGCTGTAACCGTTCCATGAGAGGAATTACCCGTGTATATCGGTATCGGAACGATCGTGGTCATCGTGATCATCGTGGTGCTCGTCCTGGCGCTGCGACGGTAGCGGACCACGCGTACTAGGACCTTGCTTTGTCATAAGCTTTCGGCGTGCCAGAGTTTGACCCCGGGACTCCGAGTATCGCGCGAGTCTACGACTACCTGCTTGGCGGCAAGGACAATTACGCCGCGGACAGGGAGGTAGGGGATCGGCTGATCGCCGTCTTTCCGGCGGTTGTCGAAGCCGCGCGGGAGAACAGGCAGTTTCTTTCTCGCGCCGTTACCTGGGTGGCGAACCAGGGGGTCGGCCAGTTCATCGACCTTGGCTGCGGCATGCCGACCGCGCCCAACACCCACGAGACCGCGCAGGCCATCAGGCCGGACGCGCGGGTGGCGTACGTCGACAACGACGCGGTCGTGCTGTCGCACCTCCGGGCCGTGGTCGAGAAGGGCAGCCCAGGCGTGGCCGTGGCGGCCGGTGACGCGGGCGATCCTGACGCGATCCTCGAGGCTGTTTCCGCGGGCCTCGATCCGGCGGCGCCGACGTGCCTGATCATGGCTCTGCTGCTGCACTTCTACGATCCAGGCGCGGCACGCTCGCTGGTGGCCAGGTACTCGGCCGCGCTCATGCCGGGCAGCTATGTGGTCATTTCGCTGGCTCACGGGAATGGTGAGGACGGGGACCGGTGGTTCAGCACTTACTCCGCCGGGCCCGCGGCGGCGCGCAACTACTCGGTGGCGGAGATCACCACGTTGTTCGACGGCATGGAACTGGTGCCGCCTGGCGTGGTCGATGCCCGCCAATGGCACCCGGGCTGGTCAGATCTGCCCACGCTGCCGTTCCGCGCCGGCCAGGCGATCTGCGGCGTAGCCCGCATCAGCTAGCGACCTGCGCGTTCAGTTCCGGCTGGGGCGCCGCTCGTTACCACGGTCCGCCGTATGCGATCGAACGCAATGCAACTAATCCCAATAGATACCCTGCCTTTCAGGTTGCCGCCCTAGAGGAGTAGAGGCCGCGCGTCTTGCGGAGCGTAGGGTGGTCATTGCGACTGCATCCGCTACCGGGGGCCGCCGCTAGGACGACGCCAGGCCGCCAGGCCAGGCGCACGGCCAACAGCGGCGGAGAGGATCCCGCAGATGACAGATGATGAGATCGCCGTAGCAGCCTCCGGGCTCGGCCAGGAGGCTAGCGCGCTCCGCTGTCCGGAGTTCATCCGGACAGATCGCGGCTGGGAACGGTGTCACAGGGACGAGCACAACCCAGATGCCCGGCATCATGTGCGTGATCGGTCGTGGTCGACGGTGGGGAACACGCCGCGGTTGCGGCTCGGCCAGTCCTGCACGCAGGCTTGCACGTGGCCGGACGAGGTAGTGAAGTACCGTGGCAGGTTGAGCCGGCCGACCTGACGGCCGAGGCTAACGTCGCCACTTCCGAGCTAGTCACCAGCCGGGCCACCGCGATCGCGCGGACTACCGCGCCGGGTAGCGTTCGCGGCGGACGGTTGGCCGCCGGCCCTTGATGCTGGTCCGCCGGAGCGCCGCGATCACGTCGTCGGCGGCTGACTCCGGGACCTCGACGAGCGAGAATCGGTCGGCGATCTCGATCGCTCCGATGTCCTTGCCGGAGAGGCGTGACTCGCCGGTGATCGCACCGACAAGATCCTGCGGCCGGATGCCGGAGGCACGTCCGATTCCCACGAAGAGGCGCGTCGTGCCCGCAGTTGCCGGGCGCCCCCGCCGCTGGTCGCGTCTGCCAGCCTTGCGGGGGCTCCGGCGGTCGTCCGCCGGGCGCAATTCGGCCTCAGGGAGCTCTTCCTCCTCGACGATCCCGCTCACCTCATGCGCAAGTTTGACTGCGGCGAGCGCCACGTCGAAGAGGTCGAACTCTTCAGCAAGCGGCTCAACGACGGCCCGGAAGGTCTCGAGGTCGTCCTCCAGCAGGCTCTCCCTGAGGGCACCCCGCGTCAGCTCCAGGCGCCTGGCGCGCAGGTCGGCGACGGTCGGCAGCTTCTCGGCCGCGATCCGCTGTCCGGTGGCCCGTTCGAAGGCCTTGAGCATCCTGTGCTCGCGCGGCTCGACCAGGGTGATGGCCGCTCCTTCGCGGCCGGCCCGGCCGACACGCCCGATGCGATGCACGTACAACTCCGGCGCGCTGGGCACGTCGTAGTTCACCACATGTGTGAGCTGATCGATGTCGAGGCCGCGTGCGGCCACGTCGGTAGCCACCAGAAGATCGATGGTCTCGCCGCGCAGTCGGCTCATCACCCGGTCGCGCTGTTGCTGGTCCATTCCGCCGTGGAGGGCCTCGGCCCGATAGCCTCGGCCGTTCAGGGTCTCGGTAAGCCGGTCCACCTCATCCCGGGTACGGCAGAAGACGACCGCTGCCGCCGGTGCTTCCAGGTCGAGCACCCGTCCGAGAGCGGCGGGCTTATGCCCGCGCGGCACGACGTAGGCGCTCTGCCGCACCAGCAAGCCATCGGCCGGCGCCTCGCGGCCAAGTTCGACGCGCACCGGGTCCCGCAGGTAGCGGCGCACCATGCCGTTGATGCGCGGGGGCATTGTCGCCGAGAACAGCGCGGTCTGCCGAGTCTCCGGGGTGTTGCCGAGGATCGCCTCAATGTCCTCGGCGAAGCCCATGTCAAGCATCTCGTCCGCTTCGTCGAGGACCACGATCCCGAGGCCGTGCAGGTCCAGGGTCCCGCGGGTGATGTGATCGAGCGCGCGCCCGGGCGTCGCCACCACCACGTCGGCACCACGATCGAGCGCCCGCAGTTGCCGGCCAATTGGCTGGCCGCCGTAGATGGGCAGCACACGCGCGCCGATGTCATGTCCGTAGCGGTGCATCGCTTCGGAAACCTGCACCGCAAGCTCGCGCGTCGGCACGAGCACCAGGGCGAGAAGCTCTGGCCGCCCGCCTTCCATCAGGACCCGCTGGAGTACGGGAAGCGCGAAGGCTGCCGTCTTCCCCGTCCCGGTCGCGGCCTGCCCGACCAGATCACGGCCCGCCAGCAGTGGCGGGATGGCGGCCTGCTGGATCGGTGTCGGCTCCTCATAACCGAGACCGGAGAGGGCATGGCGCAGTTCCGGGGCCAGCGCCAAGTCGGCGAAGCCGCCCGCGCTCTCGACGGTATTTTCGATCATGAATAACGCACCTCGGTCCCAACGCACCCTTGATTTCCGCACGGCTATCCGCCTTCTGCCAAGCTACGGCAGACAGGACACGGTCCGGCGCCCGCCCGGTGGGGCGGCTCATCAGCCAGCAGGGCCCGCAGGCCGAGCACGTCCGCGCGCTCTGACTCTGGCGGCCTAGGATCGTTGACGTGACCGACCAGCAGCTGGAAGCCGCGTTGGCGCGCAGCTTCCTGGCTGGACTGCCGCTGGAGGTCACCCGCGAACTGCAAGCCGAGGGGGAGCGCGCCGACTATCCGGCCGGCACGACGGTTTACCGACCCGGGTCACCACCGCAGGCGGCGCTCGTCGTCGGCGGCCTGATCCGGGTGTACCTGACCTCCCCGGAGGGCCGCCAGGTCACGGTCCGGTACGCGCGGCCAGGTGACGTGCTGGGGATCGCGGTGCTGGTAGGCGGGCCGGCCGGCACCGGCGTCCAGGCGGTGGAGCCGTCGAGCATGTTCCGGATCAGCGCGCGGGTGCTGACCACGGCCGCCCGCCGCGATCCCCGGGTCAGCTGGGCGATCGCCGAGGAGCTGAACCGCCGCCTGTATGAGGTCCTAGAGCAGACCGCGGTCAACGCGTTCGGCTCGGTGCGCCAGCGTGTCGCCGCTCATCTGCTTGATCTTGCCTCCACTGGGCAGCGCCCGGATCGCCGCCTGGCGGCCCGCGTGTCGCAGCAGGAACTGGCCGATGCGGCCGGGTCGGTCCGCGAGGTGGTGGCCCGCGTGCTGCGCGATTTCCGGGTCGCCGGACTCGTGGCCACCGCAGCGGACCAAGTGGTGATTCTCGACGCGGCCCGGCTGTACGCCGAATCAGCGGGACCTGCCGGGCTGTGACTTTAGTCGCCGGCCCGGCGACAGGCGTCACTGACACAACTGCCGAACCGCGGCAGCCTGATGGTGTCAGGCCCGCGGCAGCGGGCGGCCGCTAAGGAAAGAGATCTAGGCCATGAAAGCTTCAACCGCAGTCTCACGAACCGAGGCTGGATCAGCCGGACCGGTCAAGGCGGTGTCGGTGATCAGCACCGGGGCCGTCCGGATCCGCCCCGAACACCCCTACGGCAGCAGGAAGCCGATGTATTGGTGGCTGCTCACCTCTCGGCAGTGGACACCGCCACGGCCGATCAACGTCTACGTCATCGAGCACACCCGCGGGCTGGTCCTGTTCGACACCGGGCAAAACCGCGCATCGGTCACCGATGAGCGCTACTTCCCCGGCGGTCTTACCGGCTACTTCTATGACCGGCTCGCTCGCTTCGACATCGGCGAGCAGGACACCCTCACCGCCCAGCTCGCTACGCTCGGGTACACCCCCTCCGACGTGGACACCGCGATCTTGTCGCACCTGCACCAAGACCACATCGGCGGGCTGCCGGAGCTGACCGGCAGCGAGCTGCTGGTGTCGGCCGCCGAATGGGCCGAGCTGTCCAGGCCCGGCCCGGAACAGCGCGGGTTCATGCGCGGCCACATCCAGCTGCCGGGACTGAAATGGCACCAGATCAGCCCCGAGCCGACCCGCGACCCCGCCCTGGCGCCGTTCACCGAGTCGCTGGATGTGATGGGCGACGGCTCGCTGGTGCTGGTGCCCACCCCGGGCCACACCGCAGGCTCGATGTCGCTGCTGGTCCGCCGCACGGGCAGGCCCCCGCTGCTGCTGGCCGGCGACCTCACCTACGGAGCCGACATCCTGCAGCGCGGCCAGCTTCCCGGCGTCGGCCGCCGGCGCCAGCTCAGCCAGTCCACCCGCCAGGTCCTCGCGCTAGAAGACCAGCAGCCGGGCCTGGTCGTGCTGCCCGCCCACGACCCCACAGCCGCCCAGCGGCTGCTCGACAGCTAACGCCCGGAGACCATCAAAATGGCAACATTCCAGAACACCGTCACGATCGCCCGGCCCACCGATGAGGTCTTCGCGTTCCTCGCCGACTTCGGCAACATCCCGGCGTGGAACTACGCTATCGCGCGCACCGTCCAGACCTCGCCCGGTCAGGCGGGAGTGGGCGCCACCTACCGGCAGACCCGCACCATCCCCCGCAGCAGCGAAGAGGGTTTCGAGGTCACCGACTTCGCGCCGCCCAGCCGGCTCGCCGTGAAAGGGCAGATCGGCCCCTTCAACGCCTCCAGCAGCTACCTGCTGGAGCCGACAGCGGACGGGACCCGGCTGACCAACCATGTCGAGCTGGAACCCTCATCAGCCCTGCTGCGGCCGCTCGGCCCGCTAGCCGTCCCACGAGTCAAGGCAGCGGTCGCGCGCAACCTCGGCACGCTGAAACAGCTCCTGGAGCGCAGCCGCCCTGCAGCCGGATGAGACCAGATCAGCACCACTGGCAGGCGGCCGGTGAATCTATCCGACAGCACCACGTATCAGGCCGCCACGCTCTTATTTCTCCTCGCTGAGATGGACCATGCCGTCATAGAGCTGTTCGTACGTCATCGGTGGCTCGGGGTTCGGATGTGCCCGCTCGGCCCGGTAGGCGTCGAGCATGAGGTAGAGATAACGCCGCCAGGCGTTCGGCGCCGTGGCGCTGGTGGCGTCGATGATCCGGCCGTTAGACCAGATGAGGTTGACGATGTCGGCCAGGGTGATATCTGCACGCGCCTCGCCAGCCGCTTGGGCCCGGGCGAGAACGTCCGCAATCTGCTGGCACATCTCGTCGTGGATGCGCTCGGTCTCCTCGTTGGCGGTGAAGCGACGGGAGAGGAAGTCGTTGAAACCGCGGTCTCCCGCCTGCAGGGCGAACAGGTTCTCTAGGTAGTAGACGAACCCTTCCCACGGGTCGTCCATCGCCAGTGCCTTGGCTGCCGCGTCGAGGAACTCCCGGACGCGAGGTCGGAACGCGGCCATGAGCAGGTCCAGGCGCGTCGGGAAGTGGCGGTACAGGGTGCCGATCGACACGCCGGCCTCGCGCGCGATCTTCTCCAGGGAGGCATCCGCGCCGTGCGCGGCGAACTCACGCTGGGCCGCCTCTATGAGCTTGTCGCGGCGCTCCTGCGCGTCGCGGCGCAGGGGACTCCGCACCTGCTCAACGTCGGTCCCGCTCACCTCTCCAATGTACCAGGGATGTCGAGGGCACCCTCCGTTTGTCAAGATGAGGCTCCCCTCCGGAATAAGGTGAGGCACCCCTCCGTTGCTGCGGACGTATCGCCGGAGGGGTGCCTCACCTTGGCGCCTCGACTCGACCACACCAGGAGAGAAGAAGATGAGTACCAACGAGCTCTCAACGGCGCAACGAGCCGAAGAGGCCCAGGTGTCGCACTCGACCGCTCCGCGTAATCCGCAGTACGAGCGACGGTGGCTGGCGCTCGGCGTCATCCTCGTCGCCCAGGTCATGCTGCTGCTGGACGCGACCATCGTGAACGTCGCCCTGCCCTCCATCCAGGCAGACCTCGGCTTCTCCGATGCCGCTCGCGGGTGGGTCGTCACCGCCTACTTGCTGGCTTTCGGCAGCTTGCTCCTGCTCGGGGGACGACTGGCCGACGCTTTCGGCCGCAAGAACATGTTCATCGTGGGACTGGCGGGGTTCGCAATCGCCTCCGCTGTCGGTGGCGCGGCCCCCAACATCGCGACACTGCTCACGGCCCGCACGGTCCAGGGCGGCTTCGCCGCGTTGATGGCGCCGGCGGCGCTGGGACTGATCACGGTGATCTTCACCGACCTCAAGGAGCTGAACAAGGCGTTCGCGATCTTCGGCGCCGTTGCCGGGAGCTCCTCGGCAATCGGGGTGATGCTGGGCGGGCTGCTGACCGACTACGCGAGCTGGCGCTGGACGATGTACGTCAATATCGCCTTCGCGGTCGTAGGGATCATCGGCGGCACCAGGCTGCTGCACAACTCCGCCGACGCCGACAAGCCCAGGCTCTCCGTGCCCAGCACGATCATCGCCACGGCGGGGATGTTCGGGCTGGTCTTCGGCTCGGCCAAGGCCGAGACCGAAGGCTGGGGCACGCCAGTCACGCTGACCTCGCTCATCGCCGGCGCCATCCTGCTCATCGGCTTCGTCCTGCTCCAGAAGGTCGACCGTCACCCGCTCGTCCCGTTGCGCGTGCTCGCCGACCGCAACCGCGGCGCGGCCTACCTGGCGATCTTCCTGGGCCAGGCCGGGGTATTCGTGGTGTTCCTCTTCCTGACCTACTACTTCCAGGACGTGCTGGGCTACTCCCCGATCCTGACCGGCGTCTCGTTCCTGCCGATGATGCTGACCATCGTCGTGGTAGCCACGCTGACCCAGAGAGTACTGGTGCGCTACCTGAGCGTGCGGGCCATCCTCGCCGGCGGCCTGATCGCCGGCGGCGCCGGGGCCGCACTGCTGGCTCAGGCCAGCGCGGCCAGCCCGTACGCCGCCTGGGTGCTGCCGGGCCTGATCCTGGCCGGGGTGGGCATCGGGTCGGCCATCGTCTCGGCCGTCGCAATCGGGCAGATGGGCGTCGACCCGCGAGACGCCGGCACGGCCGGAGCGGTCAACAACGTCTTCCAGCAACTCGGCCCAGCGGTCGGCATCGCCGTCGTCAGCACCTTCGTCGCCACCGCGACCAGCCACTACCTGCACGCTCACGGCCACACCGCAGCCATCGCCGCCACCGTGCACGGCTACTCGGTCGGCTTCTGGTGGGCCGCCGGCGCCTTCTGGGCCGGTGCCGTCATCTCCAGCGCGCTGGTCCGCCGCGGCACCCGGCTCCACCACGAGGCGGGACAGCCCGAACCGCTCGACGAGATGGCCGGAGGAGTGATCTGACCTTCACGCAAGCAACACGCTCACGACCAACTCATCCCCACACTGCGAAGGAACACGTCGTGACAACCATCAGCATCATCGGCTCAGGCAACATGGCCGCCGCCATAGGCACCCGGGCACTCAAGCACGGCCACACTATCGAGCTCATCAGCCGCAACCCCGCCAAGGCCCAGGCACTTGCCGACCGCCTGGGCGGCGGGGCCACCGTGGGCAAGTCCGGCGCAAGGCCGGCGGGCGACATCGTCATCGTGGCCGTCCTGTACCAGAACGCGGTCGACACGGTTGCGGCCTACGGCGATGCCCTGGCCGGCAAGATCCTTGTCGACATCACCAACCCGTTCAACACCGACGGAAGTGGACTCGTAACCTCACCGGGGAACTCTGTGTCCCAGCAGATCGCCGCCGCGGCCCCCAAGGACGCGCACGTCGTGAAGGCACTCAACACGATCTTCGGCCACGTCCTCATTCGCGATACGCCGCTGGACGCGTTCTTCGCGGGTGACAGCGCCGAGGCGAAGGCGCAAGTGGCGGCATTGCTGCAGAGTCTCGGTTTCCGTCCTCTCGACGCAGGAGGGCTCGAGATGGCCCACGCTCTCGAATGGGCCGGTCTCCTTCTCGTTGGCCTAGCGCGCAACGGCGGCGGCTTCGACCTCGCGTTGGGCGCCGACACTCGCTAACGACACTCTCTAGGTCTGGGCCGGCCGACTCATCGAGCCCGCCCAGACCTAGAGGTGGTGTGGCGACCTGATCGGCGCAGTCCGCCCAGTCTTGTCCTTGCTCGTCGGCATCGCTCACGCGACCGGATTAACCCAGGGATCGGACTCGGCCGTCGTGCAGCTAGGCCGTCCCGCCCGTGGCGGGGTGCCCGGTATGGACAGCGCAAACATCACCCGACAGAACCACGGAAAGAGTAACCGCAGGTCAGGGACGTAGATGTGTGTCCGAGGACCGAGGCCTACCGATTGGGCATGATAGCGACATCGCGCTGACCAGCATGTTCGTGCTTAGCGGTGCTGGATGATGCCGACCCAACGGTCCAGCAGGTGGTCAACTGCGCGCGCGTAGTCGTCTGATATGTCCGCTTGGAGATGCAGGCTGAAGGCGTCGATGAGAGTGCCTGGCTGTGTTTTCCGCGTCGCAAGGCCCTTGCGTGGTGTCGTCGGCAGCGTGGGGAACAGGGTGACGGGACCCCGGTCAGTCGTCCGATAGCCCGGCCGTTAGCAGAGGCTGCGGCAAGCACGGTGATCCAATAGCGGTCCCGGTGTCGCACTAAGCATAGGCACCCGGAAAGCAGAAGGCGATGGCGAACAGGCAGGCCGCAGGATGTCCGCCGACATCGACGGCGACTTCGTTGTATTCCTCATTGGCGCCTCGCCCGACAAGTTCCACCTGGGCTCGGAGCTTCCCGGATCTCGGCGGACGCCGTGGCACGAAGCACATGCTCGACTATCAAAGGCCTGCTCGGCTATCAGACGAGGTAGCTTGCCATCGTGCAGTACTGGCGCTCCTTCGATCATCTCGAGGCGTTCGCCAACGACACCAGCGACCCGCACATGGTCGTGTGACACAACTACCGGAAACGCGTCGGCACCACCGGCCGAACTGGCATCTGACACGAGACATACCTGGTCCGGGCGGGTGAATACGAAGCGGTCTGCGGGAACATGCCGCGTTCGGGCTGGGCAAAGCCGGCCGACTGCTGCCGCTGGCGGACGCCAAGACCGCATGCGACCGGTTCCGGGCCGCGGCAACCGGGCAGCCGACAGTCCGACAGGGCCGAATTGCAGAAGGCACCGTGACCGTGGATCAGCTAACGCAGTGCTAAGTGCCCGTGTCGTGGACTACTTACGCGCACATAATCGAAACGTCTGTACGAAGCTCCACCATGGCGAGGACACGTAACCTAAGCGTACATATTCGGCACGGCGCCCGTCCGGTACATCCCGCGCTGTCTATGGCAGGGGACGAAGCCATTTTAGCCGAGTAACTCACCATATCTTGCTTCCTCGTTACTGAGTGTGATGCTCACTCGGCCATCAGAGCTAGACGAACCAGGATAAAGTGCCCACAGTTTCATAAACGCTCGTACGCACAGGTAGCGCTGCTATAATCACCAGTCCCAGCCGTACCGCGCTCGGCTTAGGCGTCAAACCCGACTGGATAATTCCACATCTAGGGGGCAAATTGGCCGAAAATGGCATGAACGATACGGCAAGGCTGAACGCGCAGACCCTGATTCGTCTTATGCGCGATCTGGCGACTGCGCCATACAGGATTGAAAGGGCTACTACGGTCCCATTCGATCAAAAACGGTATGAGAACGACGCAGAGCATTCATTTTCTTTGGGGGTAGCGGCGCTCTGCGTCGCGCCCTTGGTGGACCGCAGGTTGGACCTCATGCGGATCGGCACTTATGCCCTAGTTCATGACCTAGCGGAGATTTATGCGGGAGATACTCCCGTATATTCCGACCCGGCGACGCGGGCCGCCAAACCAAAACGGGAGCGCGTTGCGCACGCGGAGCTTCACCAAAAGTTTGGTGCTGATTTTCCTTGGCTACTTAATTACCTTGATGATTACATAGCAATGAGAGATGAAGAAAGTAAGTTCTTGTACGCGCTCGATAAAATACTGCCTCACGTGTCGGTAATTATCGCTGACTACCATCCAGCAAGACCCACATGGCGCGCGTATAAGGCTTCTGAGAAAATTGCACGCCAGAAGGTCTCCGCGAAATATCCCGGACTATTGCAGGTGTTCGAAGAACTCTGCCAAATGTATGCGAAGCTGCCGCACTTGTTCTCGACCCCGCCCCGAAAAACGTGACGTGGATCACCATTACCACCCGCGGCTCGTGCGTGATATAGCGATGCTGGCATAGGAAAGCAAGAGAGCGCCAAGTACCGCTACCAGTACCCTAAGTCGGAGCGAAGAGCTCTGGCCCAAAATCGCAGGCAGGGCGACCAGGAAAGCACCGATCGTACTGGCCGCGACCTTGAAGGCGAGCCGGGAGCGAGATCTCACCACCACCACTGGGAAATATGTGTTCGTGGTCAGTGGCAGTGGCGTGTTGCCTCCGTTGTTAGGTGGGTCGCAGGTTAGTCTGATCGTGGCTCTTGCCAGAGCATCGAACGCTTCAGTTCGCGGCTGCAGCCAGAATTCCACTGAGTCATAGCGCAGCGCCACATCGTAGGTATCGTCAGAAGACACTTTCAGAAAGGTGCCATCAGTTGCGCATGACAACACAACTCGGGTGCCCTCTGAGTACTGCGTCGAATAGAAGCTGACAGGAACTTTAATTGATTGACCATCACTAAGCCGCAAAGTGCCAAACTTGTCAAAAGATACCTTCTGGTGCGAGGCGGAAATAGGCGGATCTATCCGTACAAAATATGACGTGGCGAATGTGGCGTGCAGAGCGAGCCGCCGAACTATACCGATCCACTTTTGCGGCGAATCATCAGTCGAGCTAAGATGCATATTGGGGAATTTGACTGTGGCCGGATAATAGTGTCCGCCGTTCGCTTGGACAAGCTTTGAGTAAAACTTAACGCTTTCCATGTAGATTTCCGGGAGATTCATGGGACTATCACCCGAGTCCGGGTAATCCCCGACGCGGAGCCGCAGGATGAACATGTCTGCAACGTTCTCCGCATGTGTTATTGTCGCTATTCGGATGGGCATTACAAACGGCTTCGCAGATTCCGCGTCGGCGATAAACCCGAGCACGGCGGTCTGCCCAAGAATCTTGCCGTTCGCAACGATCTGCTGCAATGCTGGCGCTACATAATCTGCCTCGTACCGGAACTGAATGACCGCGCCTTGAGGCAAAGCCATTGCGGTCAGGATATCTTCAGCATATCTTCGCCGAACATTTGATGACAGCAGCAAGACGGAAATTTGTAGCTCAGGCATTACTTATCCTCACTCAAATCAGCCCAGCCGATCTGGCAGAACGTCGTAAGACGATGGGCGTTAGGCGCCGACGCCGCACGCCACGCTGGACTTCCGCCACGGAATCGTCTAGCTCGAGAAACCTGAACCAGACCCGGTCCCTCTTGAGTTCATCAAGTCGGTGCCGGAACAAAGCACCGTAACGGAGACCTCGCCCGATCAGATCTTCGTGCGTTTCGCACAGCGTCTCTCGGCCTAGACCAATTGCCTGGTCGCACGTCAGGTCCACCACAAGTCTGCAAGGATCCGACTGCCGACCCACCTCAATCCAGCAATGATGATCGACAGGTTGGACGCCTGGGATATCAACGTCGAGACGGCCATAGCAATAGGTGGCTTCTATGCCGAACTTACTCCTCAGTTCACGAGCCAGCCAGACAGAGGCGACTCCGCACTGCCCTCGGGGACCTGGGTTGTCGGCGAAGTCCTTGGCATAGCTGGGATGCGCCGTGTCAGTTGACCAGGCACTTTCTAGGAGACGCCGATATCCGGAAAGGCGGGGATTGATGACACGTCGGCATTCGGCGATGTGACCAGTAAAATGCTCATCTATTGTCAAGTAGTCCCGGGAGGTGATATTGACAATGTCTTGTAGTCTGGCAAGCCGCCTCTTAGCGGATCGGTCGACTCCTAGCATGAGCAAGATATTTTCAGGCGTGGTCAATTTTTGACTAAGGCAATCGCCCGATTGGCGGCGCGACGTGTAGAACCCGGAGTCGCTATAGTTATATGTTACCGGAGCGACCGCGAACGGCACGAAGCCGGCGGCGCGGTACACAGTGCCCGGGAACCCCAGCATCGGATTGAAAGCGGTCACAATATAACGAACCCCTGAACTGCGTAGAAACTGCGCGGACTGCGCGATTAGCATGCTCATGAGGTTCGGCAAGGCACTTGGCAATCCGTACATGCGCGTGAGGACGATCATGTTCGACATGTCGATCTTAGAATCCACTGCTGCGACAGCTTGCCGCAGATAGCTTCGATCACAAGATGAGAAACCTGCGTACGCGATCGGCATCGGAGCCTCTGGCACGTGAATCCCGAGTTCAAGGATCGTGTCGCATCGGGGACTCTGGAGATAGTGAAGACGTGACTGAACATAGTGGCCAACACTGGGCTGAACAGGTCCGAAGATCAACTGCGCCGACTGAGCTCCGTCCCGTTCAACAACCAGATCCCGGCGCACCTTACGTTGCCCCAACAACAGCGATGTGTAGGCAAGCTGCTCGGCTTGGTCGATCGACATTTTCATAATGCTGCACCGTGCTATCACCGGCACCCTGATGGCTTCGTATACGCGGGCCGGGTCGCCCGATCTCAACTCGGCCCGGTCAATACTGGGCAGATGCAAGCGAACCTGAGTTCGGAACGTACGCTCGTCGATTTCCAGCTGAGCGGCGTCTGAGGCGATGGCAGGAGCCATTGCTTCGACCAAATGTTCGATGTCAGGATCCCGTAGGGAATTTGCCATCCGGCGCCACGATAGAGGTGAGGTGATCGACCGTCGACCGTTGGCTCGTTTGTCCAAACTGACAGCGGGTCGGGGGCGCAACATGGCGACGCCACGAATCGGCTGGGCGTCATACGCAGTCATCGCGGCACTACGCATCTTCGTCCCCCGTGACCTAGTTGGCAAAGCGGAAGAAGAATATCTCGAAATAGAAGATCTGTGAAGGCTTTCGACTATTCGCCCCGGCGTGCACTGCAAAATTGAGACCGCCCGCCGTGGCAGATAGTGCGCGATACGCCTGGACTCTTGTGCAAGTTGTTGCAAATGTGCATTTTGTCCGCTGGGAATCCCCTCTCTTTGGGGAAATGGTTCCAGACCGCTGTTACCCACTGTAAGTGACTGCCCGCAGCCTAGCGTCTCATTGCACAGCTTGATCGACGAGGCACAGGAGCTATTGAGCGAACTCAGGAGCGCTGGTGCGCATGATGTGGCAGCCGACTGTAAGGAACCGGGGTGGAACGCCCGATCCCCATCATCCCTGCGTTGGGTGTCGCGCTAGCCGAATGCCACTCGTCTTCCAGTTACTGGGCGCAGCTGCGGCCGTGCATAATCGGCAATCGGCGCGCCACGCTCCATTTAGACGCAGGGCTGGCAGCAGTGCATCATGCCAAAGGGTTCGTGTCCGAGAGGGACTTGAACCCGTACTCCCGTGACCTGCGGATTTGCGCGGTCAGCTGAGCCTTGAGGCATATAGCTGCAGGTCAGGGACGTAGGCGTGTGTCCGAGGGGCGACTGCACCAAAAAGGCCAATGCCTGCTCACGGCAGAGTTCTCACTGGTAAACGGCGATGGACGATGGCTGCAGCCGAGCAAGTTATCAGGCGGTCGATGGCGCTGACTGTGCGGTGAGCGATGCTCCGAACGGTCCGGTGACCGCGTATGCGGCCCGGGGGCAGCGCAGCGTAGAGAGAGGGTTAGGCCGAGGTGATCCGCTCGCAGACAGTCACGCTTCGATGTTTCAGGCGGGGCCGCTTAGCGGTAGCGGCGCCGGTTCAGGCTGCACAGCCGCGCAGGCCATTGATCCTGGAGCCTGTGCCAAAGGATCGGGCCTGTAATGTCGGGTACGTGGTAGAGAGCACGGACGTCCCGGCGCGGCTGGAGAGCCTCGTTCAGGCGGCCAGCTCGGATAATGTCGCCCGGGCCGGCTGACGGCGCCGCGGCCGAGGCCAGTGACTGCTGGGTTCTGCTGCACGGCACTCCGCTGAGCCCCGCGGTCTGGAACGGGGTGAGCCCGCGCCTGAGCCCGTGGGGGCGCGTGATATGCCCGCCGGTTACGCCGGCCGCGGACGCCCGCGACGCCGCTGCAGAGCTTGCGGCCTGGCTAGCGTCGGCCGGCAGCGGGTTGCCGGAGCAGATGCACCTTGTCGGCCACTCCTTCGGCGGGCAGGTTGCACTGGATCTGGCGCTGCTGGCTCCTAGCCGCGTCCGAGCCCTGACTCTCATCTGTACGCGCGATACCCCGTTCCCCGCCTTCGCCGCCGCTGCGGCCGCCCTACGGCGCGGCGACGCGGTCGACCCCGACGCGGCCCTCGGCCGCTGGTTTACCGGAGCCGAGCTCAAGGACGGCGGGCCGGTCGTCCGGTACGCGCGGTCCTGCATCGAGCAGGCTGACCGCCCTTCCTGGGCGGCCGCGCTCGAGACGATCGCCCGCTACGACCGCTCCCGCCGCATCCAGGCCATACGCGCCCCGGTCACGCTGCTCGCCGCCGAGCTAGACCAGGTGTCCACTCCGGACGCCATGGCGGCCCTGGCCGACCGTCTGCCACAGGGGAGCCTCATCGTCCTGGCGGGGGCAGCCCATATGAGCCCCTTCACCGATCCGGTGGCGCTGGCGGAGCTCATCATCCGGATACGGCCGGAAGGAGCCAGGCGGTGACGGGCACCACGACCCTCCCACATCGAGAAGATGACCGAGGTGCTGCGCGACACCGGTATCGCGGTGACGAGCGCCATGCCGAAGAAGGTCATGGGCGCAGGCTAGAGATCCTGGACGAGATGTTCCGGAATCTCGGCAAGAACCGTCCCGACATACCTGAGGAAAGGCTCAGTCGGCTCCGGGGCCTGATGAACGCTGCGGTGGCGGACTGCTTGGTCACCGACTATGAGCCGATCATCG
>Ga0335075_10001802_pt1 | contig 34915 bp, 26 predicted proteins | sample Lox_Sample_24_FD_206723 | JGI IMG/M metagenome (GOLD analysis project Ga0335075, IMG submission 206723) | Soil microbial communities from Loxahatchee National Wildlife Refuge, Florida, United States - Lox_Sample_2.4 | ecosystem: Environmental > Terrestrial > Soil > Wetlands | place: USA...
CAAACAGTCCAGGTTTTGCATTCTTCAGAGGCAGTTTCACTTCGAGTTGGTCGTTTTTGACAACCTTCCAGTCCGCTTTCTGCTCAGTGCCCTGCGAATCCTTCACCCCAACCGATTCCACACAGCTGGCATCATTTGCCTGAAGATGGATCGTGTCGTCACGGCCCACAACGAGAGCCGTCTTGTCGGCCGGAGCGATCTCCCACGTCTGTTCGCGCGGAGCCTGCAGCCGAAATGTGGGGCCAGTATACGGCGCAAAACCCCAGGAGCCTTTAACAGAGGCCTGAACACTCGAACCGAGGCCGGAATCTGTCAGGCTCTTGTTATCAACGATCAATCCGCCTTTCGCAGGATCCGGCTTGAGAGGCAAATCAATCTTTTTCCCTGCCCCTTCGACATACAGTTGGAGATTTCGCGCGTAGCGTGTCGAGAAGACGAGCGGTGCGCCATCCACAGGTAGCACGAGCGCGTTCTTCGTTGCGCAAAATACCTGTTTGTCGTTAACGGGATGAAGCGGAGGGGGCTGCGGAGACTCGATCGCCGGGAGCGCGATAACAAGCACAGATTTTGGATTGTGGAAGGATGGTGGAGTATTCAGTTTGAGGTTGAGCGCATCTCCGTCCTGGGAGGCAAGGGCGGGGATGTACTGATACTCAGCGGTATGAAATGAGTCCATGATCCGCGCGATGTCTATGATGGAAGCGACATAGGGGCTGTAGTATCCAAAACTCGCTTGCGGAGTATAGCTGGCCTGTAAAGCGAGATCGCCTCCGGGGCCAGACGTGATTGCGCCGACGATCGACATGCTGTGGCCGTCATTCAGAATCAACGTATCCTGCTTCTCCGCGAGGCAAGACGCTTGTTCGCCAACGTCTTGCTTGAGGCAGTCGCTATTGAGCTGTATGCTCAGGCTCCGCGCCAGAAGAGGAGAAACTTCCTTGAGTTGCGCCGGATCGCTGGCGCCAATCCGCCTGATCGCGTCGAGATAGACCTCGAGGCGAGAGTGGTCGAGACTGGCCTGATTGAGATCCTGCGAAGCACGTACGAATGCGCCGGGTCTCCCACGGACAGCGTTGACAAGTGTTTTGAAGTCGCCGCCTGTTTCCGGAGCTAAGAAGAGGATGATCTGCTGTGCGCCTTCAGGAACGGTAATGCGGAGGCCGGCTGCTTCTGCCTTGCGATTCCACGTCTCCGATTTGAAAAACCAGTTCTCCGACGGCGGATTCGTTGAACCGCGAAGAAATGCAGCAATCAGAAGGTAATGCGCAGACTGGGCAGGGGGGAAATCCGCATGAATCCAAAGTTTGTCACCGACCGCGAGATTGGGCACTTCCGTGATGGGCAACGTCTGATCGCCGCGCGTCACCGTCACTTCGATTCTTGGGCCCTCGAGATCGAATGGTGCGGGATCGGCAACCGCCACTGTCATAGGGAGGCAGAAAGAGAGGAAGGCAACGAGGCGCAGGCAAATAAATCTTGTGGCCATAGAGTTATCTTATCGACTCCTTTGCCGTTGCGGGATGCCTCAGCCCGTTGTCGGTGCCCGCGGGGCCACACCATCAAGGTAGACGCACGGCGAAGAAAAATATGATCCCTCTCGTCAGAAACACCAAGCGGGTTGCCGAGTTGTCCTTCTCATCGAGCTGGCCGCAAACATCTGATGATCTTAGGTTTCATCTTCCTGGCGCATTCGTCATCATCAGCGGACGCCGTCGCTTCCGGGGTGAAAGAAGCCTCAGAGTGATGTACATGGCCGGGATCAGAAAGACGATGGAGCCGAAGACCCACATGAGAGCTCCCGCGGCCGCCTGATCGGCGAGCGGGCTAAGTCCATACATGCGCGGCTGGGCGGCGTAGCTTGGATACAAAACGCGCCCGGAAAAACAGAGCAGGGCGGAAATCGCGGTGTTGATAAAGTCAGCCCCTAGAAGATATGGCAGGAGTATCCAGCGCGACCATGTGGAGCGGCTTGGCCACGGTTGGATAATTGGCCACCAGAAAAGAATGCTGGTGACGAGGAAACAAGTATGTTCCGCGATGTGCCACTGCCATGATTCCAGTGCAAACTCGTAAGCTGCGGGAATATGCCAGCCGATGTAGGCGACGTTCATCAAAATCCACGCGACTTTCGGTGTCACAAGCAGCTTGAAAAATCGCCGAAGCCAGACAGTCCCAATCAATGGTCCGAGCACGCGACGCACAAACCATCGTGGCAGCCCGCGGAGCATCGGGACTACAGGTGCCCCCAGCACAATGAGCGGAGGCGCAACCGACATCAGGAGGTAGTGCTGCACCATGTGAAGGAAGAGCAATCGCTCGCTGAGGGCATCAAGCGGCGAGGCAATCGCGACAAGGATCGACGCGATCCCGGAAAGGAAACAGACGAGTCGCCAAGTGGGGAAAATCTCCGGGCGCGTCCTGCGGATGAGCAGCCAGCCGCGCCAGTAAACGATCGCCGTGATCTCCAGAGCTAAGCAAATCGCGCGCGGGAAAACCCAGGCGAGGATATAGGACGTGGACATCTACTCCTTAGCTGCTGAGGCTTGTGATCCGGCCGGTGCAAGTTGCGCTGTGGCTTGGCCTGCAGCGTTTGTTGCTGGAACCTGACCCGGCGGATGCAGAGTTACGAGGAATTTGACCAGCGCCATAACTTCCGGCGGCGACAGGTTTTTTCCATACGCCGGCATATTACCGCCCCCCTGAAGTACCTGGCGGATGAGCTGATCTTCCGTGAGGCGTGTGGCGACGTCGTCAAGAGCCGGACCCCGCATTCCCCCCTGGTGGTCGAGGGCATGGCAATTGCGGCACTGTTTCGCCTGGAATACGACTGCTCCTTGCCGTTCCACTGGAGACAGATTATGCAGGAACTTGGCGGGAATCGTGTCGCTGGTCCAGGCATCCATGATCGGGCTCCATGGCGTGTAGGTGCCCAGGTGCGTAAAGGTTCCAAACATGACGGCGACGAGCACGAGCACGAGCACAGCGACAGGACGACGATGCCAGCTCTTTTCCCCCTCGCCCGCATAAAAAGGCAACGCGAGAAGGATCGCGATGCCGACCACAGGCGCGATCAGGATAAAAGGCGTCTCAAGGTCGGGGGGAAGATAGGCGAGAACGGCGTAGATCCAGAGAAAGAAGAAGTCGGGCTTGGGGTTGGTCTGAATGATGGTGGGATCGGGTGTTCCAGTCGGGCCGTAGGGGCCGAAGACCGCAGCGCAGACGGCAACCGCAGCGAGTATAGCGCCTGAAAAGATCAAGTCCTTCCAGAAAGCTCCGGGGACAAAGGGAAATCCGTGTTCGTGCGATAGCTTGTGGTACTCGGCCAGGTAGGTGGAGCGGCGCACCGGGCGGCCGGGCATCGGCCAATCGTTGATGCCAAGCTTCAGCACCATCCAGACGTGCACGGCAACGAGCATGAGGAGAGTCCCGGGGATGACGAAGACATGCAGGTCAAAGAAGCGTGACAGGGTAGCTCCACCGATGATGGGACCACCCATCATGAGATCGACCAACGGGCCGCCGATGAGCGGCACGCGGCCGACGATCGACACTCCGATGCCAAGACCCCAGTATGCATCCTGATCGAAGCGCATTACCTCCCCGGTGAACGCCATGCCCAGCGTCATGAGCAGCAGGAAGACTCCGACAATCCAGGTGAGCTCGCGGGGAAACTTGTAAGCTCCGAAGAGAAAAACCTGCGCCATATGGATGAGCACGACGGCGACCATGAAGTTGGAGCCCCAACCATGCATGGCGCGCAGGAACCAGCCCAGAGGCAGGTCGTGATTGAGCGTGTTGAGGCTGTTCCAGGCATGAGCGGCGGAGGGCACGTAGACGATGGCGAGAAGAATGCCGGTGGCAATCTGCAGCATCAGCAGCGTAAAGGCCGCGCTGCCGAAGACGTACCACCAACTGGCCGTGTTCCTCGGCACAGGATGGAGCGCCGCGTCTTCGATAGGCCCCTGAAGCTGCAGGCGGAGTTCAAGCCAGTCGTAGGTCTTCTTCAGCCAGCGCATGAGCCGCATCCTTTGTTGTTACCGAGCACAGGAAGAACATTCTTGGCATCGGTTGAAAGCGTCGGGGTTTGCCCGGCGTAAATATGAAGCTCATCGCCCGCGACTTTGTATTGGTACTCGAAGAGTCCCCGCTCAGGAGGTCCCGACGCCCGCGATCCGTCCGCGTAGTAAACCCCGCCATGGCAAGGGCACATGAACAGCCCCGACTGCGGAAACCAGCGAACCGGGCAGCCCAGATGCGCGCAGTTGATGGCGAAGACCTGAAACGTCGCCTGATCGACGCGCCGCACCCAGGCAGGGATCTTGGCGGTTTCGCCGTCCCAAGGCTGGGTGTAGGGATTCTCATAGGTGGCGAGGCGCGTCTCGCCGACTGGGAATTGCTCGAGCGAACCCAGGGAGATCCAGGAATTGTATGCGCCCTTGCGCTTGATCGGGCCGAGGAGATACCGGATAACAGGAACGGCCACGGCAACGCCCACAGCCGCGTTGATAAGGGCGCCAAGACTAAGGAGCATCCAGCGCCGCGATACGGCTCTCGGCTCGTCGACAACAGGTTTCGGTTCTTCTTTGATGATGTCTGTCATAGGTGGGTCCTCAGTGCGGATAGGGCTGCCCGGGCGTCTGGATGCGCAACGATGCAAGCCAGGCCACAATGTCGGAGACTTCCTGATCGGTCAAGGGATGACCCGCGATATCGCCCTGCCAGTTCGGATGGCCGAGGTCGGGGCGTCCGGCGACGATGATCGTGCGCAGGGTCTGGTCATTAATCAACGCAAGATAGGTCGGGTCGGTGATTTTCGTCGTCGGCTGCTCGTGGCAGCGCGCGCAGGCCGTCTGGTAGAGCGCTTGCCCATGCGACGCATCGCCAGTAGCTGCGGATTGATAAGGCGGAGCCGTCTGTCCATTTAGCGTGCCGGGTTTTTGCCAGGTGGTGCGCATTCCATGGACTAGGGCGTCGATTTGCGCGTCGGTCAGAAAACCGCCGGCGCTCTGGCCGAATGCAGGCATCTGCGTGCCAGGTTCGCTTCCGGTACTGGGTTCGCCACCAGCGATGACTTTGCGCAAGGCCCCGTCATCCACCCAAGCTTGGTAAAGAGGATTGGCGAGGTCGAACGCAGCGCCGCCTTTCCCGTTTTGGCCGTGGCAGCCGGAACAGTTCTGGCCGTAGAGAGTCGCGAAATCTGTGACGGAGTCCGGGCGCGGCACTTCGATGCCCGGCTTCGGCGTGCCAGGCATCTGATTGCAACCGGCGAGCAGCAAAAATAACCCGGCACCTGCGAACGCGTGCAACTTCATGAGCGGTCGTCCTCTTTGTGCTCGTGAGTGAGACCAGGTGTCTCGATTCCCATACGCATGACGAACGGTAGCGATTGTGCTGTCCGAATGCGTTCCTGGCGTGCGACGACAAATCCGGCGACAATGCCGAAGGCAACCTGTGAGATAAGAAACCATCCCCAAGCGATATGTTCGTCAAGCACAGGATTGACAATGCCCATGGTGGAATGAAGCAGACCGGTCCACAAGACTGGCGCGATGACGCCGCCCAGGAGTATCGGACGTCTTGGCAGCATCGGAAGCATCGCTCCGTAGAGCAGTCCCACCAGCACGCAAGTAAGGAAGTGGATCATCGTAGCTACGATCAAACCTTCCCAATGAAATGCCGCAATATCCGCGGTCGACGGATTACGCCAGTGGGCGACACCCGCACCTCCAAGCAGGTTGATGGGATACCAGATGCTGTGCTCGGCGATAAGGCCGTAGAGCAGAGCCGGAGGAATCATTGCCACGCCGCCCGCGAGACCTCCCTTTATGCCGGCAAGGACAGGATAGGTCTCCACCGGCAGGTGGGCGCGGTCCTCCTCCGGAATAACGATCTTTTCCACCAGCCGCCGCGTAGTTTGGATCGAAACCGGTTCTACGACAACCGGGATATCCTCATGCGCTTCGTGTGGAAGCACCTGACGAAACCAGCCCACCGCTCCAAAGACGATGAGCACAATTCCGAGAATCGAGATGACCATGCTCGTGACCAATCCCGCAAATAACAGGGTTGCCCCGAACGCCAGAACCAACGGCCACGCGGTCGGCGCTGGCAAATGAATCGTCTCGGTATGAGTTCCAGGCTGTTCGTGTTCGCTCATGCCATTTCTCGCAATATGCAACCCGTTGCTTGTTACCGGCCCACGATGTACACCACAGTGAAGACCACAACCCACACTGCGTCTACAAAATGCCAATAGAGAGCAAGCACCTGTATACGCTCGGAATGCTCGTGGCGCACATGACCCGTCAGCGTGAAAATAAGAACGGTGAGCAGCATCGCCAGACCGACGACAACGTGCGTTGCGTGCAGACCCACCAACGAGTAAAACGTAGTACCAAACAGATTGGTTTTGATCGTCAGTCCATACTGGAAGATCAGCTTGTACCACTCGATTGCCGTCCCGGCTAGAAAGACCAGGCCGAGAGTGATGGTGGCTGCCCACCACAGTCCAAAAGTCCGAAGCTTATTGTGCTCGATCGCCCGTTCGGCCAGCCAGATCGTCACGCTGCTCGAAAGCAGGCAGATTGTGTTGAAGATTGGAACTTCAAGGACCTGTTGCGGAGTCGGCCCGTAAAGGCTCTTGCCAATGTAGAACACATAGGCGACGACAAAGATGGTGAAGATAGCCGATTCACCGATGATGAGGCAATACATGCCGACACGGCCGCGTGACGGCAGATGCCATGGCTGCTCGTGATCGCTGGGAACCAGAGGAATCGCGCTCATGCTCGGTGCATCCAATCTCTCATTATTCGTACTTCCAATCTGGGTCTTCCGGATGCTTCAGGTCCCACAGTGGACGCCGGCTGCGCACCGCCGGATCAGTTGCAAAGTTGTAGTCGGGCGGCGGAGATGCTGTAGACCATTCAAGTGTCCATGCGTCCCACGGGTCATTTCCGGCCTTTTCGCCTTTGAAGAGCGACCAGATCAGGTTGTAGGCAAAGACAAGCACCGCCACCCCCTGAATCATGCCGCCGATCGAGACGATCATGTTCAGGGACATCCATCCGCGGTCGGCGGGATAGGTATATATCCAGCGAGGCATGCCTTCGAAACCAAGAAAGTGCATGGTATCGAAGGTTACGTGGAATCCGATAAAGAAGAGCCAGAAGTGCCACTTGCCGAGTTTCTCGTTCATCATGCGGCCCGTCGCCTTCGGGAACCAGTAGTAGATTCCGGCAAAAGTATTGAAGACGATGGCGCCGACCAGTATGTAATGAAAATGTGCGATCACGAAGTAGCTGCCATGCAGTTGCCAGTTCCATGGCGCCACCGACAGCATGATTCCCGTAAGACCGGCGAGCAGAAACTGGCCCAGAAACGCTGTGGCGAAGAGCATCGGCGTGCGGAAGCGGATTTTACCGCCCCACATCGTGGCCACCCAGTTGAAAATCTTAATGCCGGTCGGAATGCCCACAAGCATCGTTGAAAGGACGAAGAAGGCATTGCCCACAGAGGTCATGCCGACTGTGAACATATGGTGCGCCCACACGCCCAGACTCACGAAAGCGATCCCAACCGATGCCGCGACCATCGCCGGATATCCAAAAATTGCTTTACGGGAAAAGACCGGAATCACTTCACTGGCTATGGCAAAGGCCGGAAACACCAGCACATAGACTTCGGGATGACCGAAGATCCAGAAGAAGTGCATCCATATCAGGGCTGACCCGCCGGCCTGAGTGTCGAAGAAATGCCCTCCCAGATACCGGTCAATCACAAGCATGATCTGCGCAGCGGTAAGCGGCGTGATCGTCACCAGCAGAAGTCCGCTGTCGACGACCATGAGCCACGTCAAGAGCGGCATGCGCATCAGCGTCATGCCTTTGCACCGTAACGAGAAGGCCGTGGCGATCACGTTGATCGCTCCGCCGAGCGTTCCGAAACCGGCAACGATCAGCGCCAGCGCCCAGTAGTCGGTGGCATGGCCGGGTGAGAACGCTTTTGCGGTCAAAGGCGCGTAGGCCCACCAGGTCACGTCAGGCGCATTCCCCATGCCGTACAGCCCGGCGCCTCCGAGGAAGCTGTAGTACAGGAGCAGGCCTCCAAGCAGAGTCAACCAGAAGCTGAATGCGTTGAGGCGGGGAAACGCCATATCGCGCGCGCCAATCTGCAGGGGAACGAGGTAGTTGGCAAATGCGAAGACCAGCGGTATGCCGACCAGGAACACCATGGTCGTCCCATGCATCGTGAACATACGGTTGAAAACCTGGGGCGACAGAAAGTGATTGTTCGGCACCGCAAGCTGAATACGGATGCAAAGCACCTCGGCGCCGGCAACCAGAAGAAAGAAGATAGCCATCATCATGTACATGAGACCCAGCTTCTTATGGTCGACGGTGATGACCCAGGAATGGAGCTCATCAAGCCATGTGCTTTCGCGCTCCCGCGGGGGAGTCAGGTCCAGAGAGCCATGAATTGGTAATATCTGATCTGCCATTGTCTCTCTCTACTTCAGCGTTTCCAGGTAAGCAGTGACCTGATCGAGCTGACTGTCAGTCAACTGCATTGCTGGCATCAGGGAACCGGGTTTATAAGTGTCGGGATTCTTGATCCACTGACGCAGGTTCTCTTTTGTATTGGGAATAATTCCGGAAGCAAGCGTGTCGCGGCTCATCAGGTGTGTCAAGTCAGGACCAAATTTTCCCGTAGCAGCCGTTCCTTGCACCGTATGACAGTTCATACACGCTTGGGTTTCAAAAACTCGGCGTCCCTCGGCTACGGCTGGATCTTGTACACCGGGCTTTGCCTGATTTTGGACCCATGCGGCAAACTCTTCCGGAGTATCCACGTAGACACGCAACAGCATATTGGCGTGTTGTACGCCGCAGAATTGAGCGCACTGCCCAAGATAAACACCAGGCCGCTGTGGATCAATCCATAGCTCGTTCGGATGCATTGGGATGAGATCGATTTTCCCCGCTAGTTGGGGAACCCAGAAGCTGTGATCAACGTCGGCGGAGAGCAGATTCAAATAGGTCGGGGAGGGGTGCGCCACGCTGCTCAAAGGGACATGCAGTTCATTGGCGGCAACAATACCCTGTTTCGGGTAGCGATATTCCCACCAGAACTGGTGCCCCACTACCGTGACGTCAAGAGCTGCCTGCGGCTGCGGCGCATCCTGAATGGCGAAAATTACGCGCGCCGTAGTCAAAAAGAGGACAACAACGATGAGCACCGGGATTACGGTCCAGGCAAGCTCGACCTGCGTGCTGCCATAGATCTGCGCTGGCTCGCTCGCATCATCATCGCCTCCCCGGGCGCGAAAGCGGATGATCACGTAGATTAACAGGCCGGCAACGGTCAGAAAGATAGCGCCAGTGATCTCCAGCACGAAAAAGGAAAGGTGATAGATCTCAGAGGCCGGGGTAGAAGCGGGCGAAAAAATACTCGGCGTGGACTTGGGTCCTTCAGCGATTGCATGGCTGGATAGGGCCAGAACGGATGCGAACACCAGCTGCGCGATCCACCCTACTCGAAGCCATTTAGGAAGCATTCTTCTGGTCCTTTCCCAGTGAGGGTTCCTGTGGTTGCCAAAAGAGCGAGGAAATTCGCGGTTGAATCGAAAACAATCTTAACTCGTTTTCTGTGATTGTTCACGACTCGTTTTATAAGATTGTTCGCGCTTGCCAGCGTTTCAGGTTAAATTTCACGATGAGATCGAGCTCGCAACCTCCTGACGCGCGCTGCGAGCACGCCGGGGTTAAAGCCGTTGGCAAAGGTTTTCAGCACAATGCCACGCAGTAGGCGCAGGGCGAGGAAGCGATAAGCCTGATCGAGATTCCCATAAAACCAGCGGGCTGCTGAGGTGGATACAGCAAGGTCTGCACGAAGTTTTGCGGTCGCCAGGATAAAGCGCTCGAGAGCCGCGGCCGGCGATGTGAGTCCTGCGTGGATGGCTTGTGCCGCAGCCTGTCCGCTCACAACGGCGAAATAAATTCCCTCACCAGTAAGGGGATCCACGAAGCCGCCCGCGTCACCAGCGAGAAATACCCTAGGTGCGGAGGGTCGATGGATTGCCGCGCCGAATCCAGCATACTGACCAATGATATTTTCACCGCTGGCAGTGGCAAATCGGCTGCGAATATAAGCCGCGAGTCGCGCGCGGTCGATCTTTTCATCGCGCGCAAAGGAATAGAGCCCAACGTTGACATGATCGCCCTTGGGGAATATCCACCCATAACCATCGCGAACGGGAGCAAAATCGAAGACCAGCTCCTGTCCTGCTGCCTGGTCCCGCGAAACCCTTGCCTCCAAAGCGAACGCTCGCCAGAACCAGCCGTCGCCTCCACATGTGAGTTGACGCACCCGGCTATGAACCCCATCGGCACCAACAAGAAACCGAGCCCGTAGGACTTCGTCCCCTGTAGAGATCGTTACCGAGTCCGCGTTCTCACCAATTGCCTCAATCGTGCGAATGCGTTGAAACTTTGCTCCCGCGTCGAGCGTTCGCCGGAAACAGAAGTCGTCAAGTTCTTGCCGGACCGTCATGAAGCAATAGGGTGAGCTGCGGCGCAGGCAGGTGGACCTGAATGCATCGCGTTCAAGGTGCATGAGAGAGATTTTCTGCCGAACGACCGGCTCAACCGGGTATCTGAGAGCCTGAACCGTTTTCAAGGTCAATCCGCCAGCGCATGCCTTTTCGCGAGGAAACCCCGCTCGATCGAGCAGCAGCACTTCATGACCGGCCGCGGCGAGATCGTAAGCAGCGGCACAACCGGCGGGGCCTGCCCCGACTACAATTGCGTCCCAGGTTTTCATTGCCTGAGACTATTGTGACTCAAGCGCGACCTGTGACGCTCACTCGATGGTTGTGACAGGAACGCGAATGGAGGCGCGATAGCGATCCCCACGATAACGCGAGCATGCCGCTTCGATAGGTGACTCCTGCGTCGTGAGAATGATCCGACTGATAGAGAGAACGCTCGCCTTTCGTGGGACCGTGAGCAATTCGGACTCTTCGCGTGTAGCAGGAAGTGCCTCAATGATCTCGTCGGCATAGCCCACACGCACTCCATAGCGCTCTCGAAGCGTGTGATAAAGAGATTGCTTGGCAAAATCGATGCGCTCCAGTCCAGGAAACTGGCGCAGCGGGATGTGAGATTCTTCAAGGGCCATCGGGATGCCGTCGGCCAGACGCAGCCTTCTCAAGCGCAGAACCTTTTCACCCGAATCCAGCTTTAGCTTTTCCATAAGATCCTGAGTTACGGATATGACGGCCTGCTCAAGCAGTTGAGAACTCGGCTTCATGCCTCTCTGGCGCATATCCTCCGTGAATCCCTGGAGGTGGAGAATATTCTTCTCGAGTTTGGGGCGGCTCACGAACGTTCCACGGCCCTTTTCGCTGAAGGCATACCCATTCGTTTTTAAGCCGTGAAGCGCCTGGCGCGCGGTCATGCGGCTTACTTGATAAGCCCGCGACAACTCTTCCTCGGAAGCCAGCGGATCACCTTCGGAAAGCTCGCCGGACTGAATCTTTTCCATCAGAGCACGCTGGATTTGAAAATAGAGAGGTATGAATCCGTTCTTATCGAGCGGTTGCACTGCGGATTCGGTCTTCTGACGGCTGATCAAGCGGTTCTTGGGCACTGAAATTCCTCGTCCTTGATTCTTTGCGGTGCTTAATCGTGAAAATCTCTGCTGCTCCCATGGACTACACTTGTGGAAGCCAAGATCAAGCGGCATGTCCGTGAAGCGCCGCTTGACTTATTTTTTGACTTGCGGACTGCATCGCAATTTTGCTCGCTATGTTCCCTGCATCTCTCCACGGATCGTTGATTGTTTCCTGTCAGGCGGCGCCCGGCGACCCGCTCGACAACGTAGACACATTGAGACGTATCGCAATATCCGTGGTGCGTGGCGGTGCCGGCGGTCTGCGCGCCAACGGCGTCGCGTGCATCGAGACCTTCCGAAGAGATGTGGATGTTCCCATCATCGGCATTGAGAAACGCAGGATCGGGGATCAGGTTTCGATTACGCCGGACTTTGAGTCTGCGCGATCTGTTGCTGCAGCGGGGGCCGACGTCGTCGCTCTGGACTGCACGACAAGCAGACTGGCTGCCGTCGTGCCCTGGAGAGAGCTTCTCCACCGGATCCATACTGAGATCAGGAAACCGGTGTTGGCTGATATCGCGTCGCTTGAAGATGCGATTGCCGCAGAGAAAGCTGGCGCGGACGCCGTGGCAACCACCCTTTACGGATTTACGCCCGAAACAGCGGAGTTTCGAGCCGTGAGCTGGGATCTTGTAAGGAGTCTGGTCAGCGGTCTCCGGATCCCGGTGATTGTCGAAGGCCATATTTCGCAGCCCGAAGAAGTCAGACGGGCGCTTGCTTTGGGAGCGTACGCAGTCGTTGTCGGGTCCGCAATTACACGGCCCCAGTCGATTACGACGCGTTTTGTGCAAGCTCTCCATGACTGATTGCTGGCGATACAAAACGGCGGACGCGCAGCTTCGATGTTCCCTGATCCAGACTTATTTTCTGTCGGCAGGTTCCCGACGAAATCCCCGCTTGTGACTTTGTACTTGCAACTCGGTACAGTTGTCTATACATCATGGTAACTTTGTTCCAGGCCTCTTAGCCACCTGAGTCGGGCCAGTTACCTCAAAAGGAACCCTCGCAAATGTCTCGTAGCTATCCGCACGCGATGCTCCAGGAGATTTACGAACAGCCGGAAGCCCTTACTGCCACAATTGGGCAGTACACGCGCGCCAATTTGCTGAACGCCGAATCCTTTCCAAAGATTGCTGATCTTCTTCGCGGTCGGCAGAGATTGGTGATTGCTGCCAGCGGCTCGAGCCGCCATGCCGGTCTAGCCGGCGAAATCATGTTGGAGGACTATGCTGGCCTGGCTGTGGATGTCGAATACGCGAGCGAATATTCCTATCGCTCGACCCACACCCTGCATGACCCTGGAGTGCTGGTGATTTCTCAGTCCGGGGAGACAGCCGACACCCTGGCGGCCTTACGTGAAGGCAAGATGCGCGGACTGGCCACCGTCGCGATCACAAACAATGCCGAGTCAACCATGGCCCGCGAAGCAGATGCGTCGCTGCCCACGATTGCCGGCAGGGAACGGGCGATTCCCGCGACTAAAAGCTTTACCACACAGCTTTGTGTCCTCTATTTGCTGACGCTCTATCTGGCGCGTCTCGGTGGGAGGATGACGGCGCAGGCAGTCTCCGCCCATCTCGAACATCTGGAAAGCCTGCCGGCCCTTTTGGCGGCATCACTGCAGAATTGGGAAGCTGCCATGTACGAAATAGCGGAAAAGACGCGTTCTGCCCGGGGATTCCTCTATCTCGGTCGCGCCATCCATTACGCGATCGCTCGCGAGGGTGCACTGAAGTTGAAGGAATCCGCCTACGTTCAGGCGGAGGGCTATCCGGCTGGCGAACTGAAGCATGGTCCCAATGCCCTGGTAAGTCCCGATGCGCCATTGGTGGTATTAGCAACTCACGACGTTGAGGACCCGGATTCCGTCCTGCGTTATAGCAAAACTCTCCAGCTGATGCGCGATATGAACGCTCAGGGAGCCACGATCATTGCCATCAGGAATGAAGGCGATGAGGAAGCGCGTGAACTGAGCAATTACTCGGTGTCCGTGCCTGCGGAGAGTGAGTTTTTGCTGCCGCTGCTTGAGGTTGTCCCTCTGCAGCTCTTCGCGTATTTCACCGCTATCCTGCATGGCGTGAATGTCGATAAGCCTCGCAATCTGGTGAAGGCGGTTGTAACTGAATAGGGCACCGGGTGTAGCAGATAGCCGCCCGCTCCGGGCTGCGATGTAGCATAGTAGTATGTCGGATCTTCGGTCGATCCTGACCCTGTGGCGCGAAGCAAGGGAGCGCAGCGAAGAATTCTGTCTTGCCACAGTGGTTGAGATCGAGGGCTCATCATACCGGAAGCCAGGGGCGCGGATGCTCATCACGAGCGGCGGACGCCGTACGGGCACGATAAGCGGCGGCTGTCTCGAGGCCGAGGTGCAGAAGAAAGCCTGGTGGCTGACAGAGACGGGCCCCTCGGTCCAGCATTACAGCAGCTTCTACGACGACGATTCCGAGATGCCATACGGCCTCGGGTGCGGCGGTACGGTCTCCGTGCTGCTCGAGCGAGGTGAATCTGCCGAACGAGTTCTGGCTGCGCTTGAGCGAAGCCTGGCGTCGCGGCGGGGTACGGTATTCGTTTCGGTCATCGGGGCTGCATCCATAGGTGATCTCGGGACGCGCCTCATCCTGCCTGAAGACGACCAGTCCAGGCTCGCAACGGCGGTTCCGCCTGGGCTGGTGAATCTGGGTCGGCGCGCTCTGGAAGAGCAGAGATCGCTCTGGCAGCCGGGGAGGGAAACAATTTTTGCGGAGTACCTGCCCCCCCGGGTCGGGCTCATGGCGATCGGGGCCGGGGATGATGCTGTCCCGCTGCTGGAGTTCGCCGGTCGCCTGGGGTGGAAGACCACCGTCGTGGACGGCCGGGCGCATCTGGCGACGCGGGGAAGGTTCCCGATGGCCGATGAGGTCTCCGTGCTCGGCTCTCTCGAGGACCTTGCGCCCACGCCTCGGGACGCTGCCGTGATCCTTACGCACAGCTACGAGCAGGACCGGGCCGCGCTGCGGGCATTCCTTCCGAGCCAGGTGGGCTATCTCGGGATTCTGGGACCGCGCAGGCGGACGGAGCGTCTCCTGTCCGAGGTGGCGCCCGAATTGGGGCTCACCGTCGAGGAATGCATGGCGCGGCTCTATTCCCCGGTGGGGCTCGATATCGGATCGAAGGACCCGGCCAGCATTGCCCTGGCGATCACAGCGGAGATTTATTCGGTAATGGAGAGGGCACGCGGCGGTACGGGCCAGAAGAAGCGGCGGGCGGCCGGATCGTGCCTGACGCCCCCCTCCCCCCCTCCCCCCGATTCTGTTACCGTTTGATTCTGTTAGAGTTAGCGAGCATGTATCCCGCAACTCACATGCTATGAATGGGTTACAGATATAGATTTGATAATGCAGGACTTATCGGAAGTAGATCAATCGCAAACGGAAATGCCCGGCTACGTAAGGCCGGGCTTTTCTTGATCCCATTACCGCTTTCTCTTGCTCCTATTACCAGTGTATCGGGAACGGATAAATTCTCGGCCAGAAAAGCATAGCCGATCGGCGAGTGGGATCTTCGCGCTGATTTTCACCCATCTTCTTTTTCCGGCCGGCATCCACGCTATGCAGAGAGGTATCTCTATGCTTCGATTTCTACGCTGTCCAGGCCTCGTGCTGCTTCTGTCGATGTTTTTCCTGGCTGGCCTGCAAGGCCGCGCTCAGGAGAAGGTAGAGGTTGACGCAAGCGCGCCGACAACCGCCTTCCCGCATTTCTGGGAGGAGATGTTCGGATCGGGGCGAGCGATTCTCACACTGCGGGAGAGCTACCGGGATGATCTGCGGGCGGTGAAGCAGGTTACGGACTTCAAGTATGTCCGCTTTCACGCGATTCTGCATGACGAGCTGGGCGTCTATAACGAAGATGATCACTGTAACCCGGTCTACAACTTTGCTTACGTCGATCAGGTCTATGACGGGCTGCTGAAAAATGGCGTCCGGCCGTTTGTCGAGATCAGCTTCATGCCCAAAAAGCTGGCCTTCAATCCTGACGCGCTGCATCCCTTCTGGTACAAGCAGAATGTTTCGCCGCCGAAGAGCATAGAACGGTGGGATGACCTGATGACGCACTTTGCACAGCATCTGGTCGACCGCTACGGGATTGACGAAGTGTCGAAGTGGTATTTCGAGGTGTGGAATGAGCCCAATATCGACTTCTGGAACGGCATTCCGCGCAAGCAATCCTATTTTGAGCTTTATGCGCACACGGCACGGGACCTCAAGAAGGTGAATCCGAGGCTGCGCGTGGGGGGACCGGCGACAGCCGCCGCCGCCTGGGTGACTGATTTCCTGAAGTTCACGGCGGCAAATCACGTTCCGGTCGACTTCGTCTCTACACACGGCTACGCCGATGACACGGTCGAGAACCTTTTTGGCACGAACGAGAACATCCCCATGGACGACCGCGTGTGCCGCGCTGTGGCCAAGGTGCATGGCGAGATCAAGGCGTCGGCAATGCCGGATTTGCCGCTCTTCTGGACGGAGTGGAATGTGCAGGGGATGGACGAGTCGCGCGACACGACCTTTGTCGGGCCGGGCGTAGCGAATACGGTCCGGGAATGCGACGGACTAGTGAACATGATGTCGTTCTGGACTTTCTCGGATGTCTTTGAAGAGGGCGGGCCAATTCCGAAGCCGTTCGAGGGACAGTTCGGGTTGCGCGCCAAGGGCGGGATCAACAAGCCCAGCTATTACGGCTACGGTCTGCTGCATCAGCTTGGCGATGCGCGGCTGGCGAATGCCTCGAAAGACGTCATCGTGACGAAGACCGCGGATGGCGGGCTGGCAATCGCGGCCTGGAACCTCGTCGATCCTGGCCAGCAGGGAACGACGAGGCAGATGGATCTCGAATTTCGCAACGTGCCCGCGAATGTGCAGGTGACCATTCAGCGGGTGGACGACGAACACGGGAACGTATTGCCGAAATACGCGGCGATGGGCAAACCGCTCGATCCGACGCCGGAGCAGGTGGAGCAATTGAACCGCGAAACGGCACTCCCGGCGCCGGAGAAGACGCAGTTAGAAGGCAACAAGCTGAACTTGACGCTCACTCCGGATGCGCTGGTGCTGATCAAAATTCAGCCGTAATTGGAACCAATCCGGGCACGAGGGCTTGTCGCTGCAGAAGAGAAAAGAAGCGCCAGCCGCTCGTATTGTCCTGAGAATTCCTTGATCCTGGTGAGAACGGACATATCACGGCAGTTCAACCGATGACGCGTGGGGTCGCCCAGTTTAGGAAACGTTGCAGGCTCCGAAAGGCACGCTTGAGCGCGCCTTTCGGTTCTTTCACTGTTGTGTAAATATCTGCGCGGAATTCGCCTGTAACATGTGGAGAGAAGTGAGAGGTGTATGGACGAAGGTCGTTGGGTTTTATTGATCGCGAGCGAGGCGGGCGGAACAGATTCCGTGTCGGATCGCGCCATGGAACGGCTGGTGGACGCGATCAAGCGGGAAGGGTATGAGGTGGTTCGCACAGCGACGCCCGAGGACGGGTTGTCGCTGGTGCAATCTGACCCTTCGCACAGTGCGATTCTGCTCGACTGGGACCTCGAAGGAGAGCACCAGTTTGCCGAGATGGCGGCGCTCCAGATAATCCGTGAGGTGCGTCATCGCAATAAGAAGGTGCCGATTTTCCTGATTGCTGATCGCACGCTGGTGAGCGAGCTGCCTCTGGAAGTGATCAAGCAGGTGCACGAGTACATCCACCTTTTTGGGGACACGCCGGAGTTCATCGCCAACCGCGTGGACTTTGCCGTCGAGCGCTACAACGAGCAACTGCTGCCCCCGTATTTCCGGATGCTGAAGGAGTACACCGATGAAGGCGCGTATTCGTGGGACGCTCCGGGACACATGGGCGGAGTGGCATATCTGAAGCACCCGGTCGGCATGGAGTTTCACAAGTTTTTCGGGGAGAATCTGCTGCGGTCCGACCTTGGCATCTCGACGGCGCCGCTGGGTTCGTGGCTGGACCACATCGGACCGCCGGGCGAATCGGAGCGCAACGCGGCGCGAATCTTCGGTGCGGACTGGACCTTTTATGTCCTGGGCGGATCGTCGACGTCGAACCAGATTGTCGGCCATGGAGTGATCGGCCAGGACGATATCGTCCTGGTCGACGCGAATTGCCATAAGTCCATCTGCCATGCGCTGACGGTGACGGGCGCGCGTCCGGTCTTTGCTACGCCGACGCGCAACGGCTACGGGATGATCGGCCTGGTGCCGATCCATCGCTTTAGTCCGCAGGCGATCAGGCAGCTCATCGACGAGAGCCCGTTGACGGCGGGCGCGGTGTCGAAAGAGCCGACGTATGCGGTGGTGACGAATTCGACCTACGACGGGCTGTGCTATGACGTGAATCGTGTGGTGGCGGAGCTGGCCCAGAGCGTGCCCCGAGTGCATTTCGATGAGGCCTGGTATGCCTACGCGAAGTTTCACCAGATCTACCGCGGACGCTTCGCGATGGATGTGCCGGAAGAGATGCCCAACCGGCCGACTCTCTTCGCGGTGCAGTCCACGCACAAGATGCTGGCGGCGTTCTCGATGGCCTCGATGATCCATATCAAGCTAAGCCCGCGGGCTACGCTGGAGTACGACCAGTTCAACGAATCGTTCATGATGCATGGGACGACTTCGCCGTTTTATCCGATGATTGCCTCGCTCGATGTCGCGGCAGCGATGATGGACGAGCCGGCGGGTCCGACGCTGATGAACGAGACCGTTCAGGATGCGATCACCTTCCGCAAGGCGATGTCGTCGGTGGCGCATCGACTGCGGGAGGCCGAAGGCGGCAGCGGATGGTTCTTCCGGCTCTATCAGCCAGACCAGGTGAAGGATCTTGCGGGAGAGACCCATCTGTTCGAGGAGGCTCCCGATGAGCTGCTGGCCACGCACCCCAGCTGCTGGACGCTGAAGCCGGGCGAAGACTGGCACGGCTTTCAGGACTCCGATATCGCGGACGGGTACTGCATGCTCGATCCGACGAAGGTCACGATCCTGATGCCGGGCATCAATGCGCAGGGAGTGATCTCCGAGTGGGGAATTCCGGCTGCGATTCTCACCGAATTTCTGGACTCGCGCCGCGTGGAGATTGCGCGAACCGGAGATTACACGGTGCTGGTGCTCTTCTCGGTGGGAACGAGCAAGGGCAAGTGGGGCAGCCTGCTCGAGAATCTCTTCGAGTTCAAGCGGCTGTATGACACTGAAGCTTCGCTCGAAGAAGCGTTGCCGGATCTGGTCGAGAAGTATCCGAATCGCTACCGCAATGTGACGCTCAAAGATCTGAGCGATGAGATGCACGCGGTCATGATCCAGCTAAATCTTCCCGGGCTGGTGGGCGAGGCGTGCGAGCTCGAGACGGAGCAGGTGCTGACGCCCGCACAAACGTATCAGAAACTGTTACGAAATGGCACGGAGAAGGTGAAGTTTACCGAGATGGCGGGGCGCCTTACCGGTGTGATGCTGGTGCCATACCCTCCGGGGATCCCCGTGGCCATGCCGGGCGAGCGGCTGGGCTCGAAGGACAGTGCGGTGATCCGGCTGATCCTGGCGATCGAAGAGTTCGGCAAGCGGTTTCCGGGATTCGAACGCGAAGTGCACGGCATCGAGGTGGACGCTCAGGGCGATTACTGGATGCGCGCGGTGATCGAGGCTCCGGGCGGGAAGGCGAACGGCAACGGCAAGGGGCGCGCGCCCAGGTCCGGGCCTCCGGTGAAGCGGAGACGGAAGACGGCGAAGACTCCTGAGTCGTTCCCCGGGTAGTTCCGCGATTTCTTTTTTGACTATCGCCCGTCTATAGACTGTCGTTCAAGCGAACGATAAGAAAGCTCAGTGCACGATGGGCGGTATCGTCTATGTATTTTCAACGACGATCCCGCTGTTCGATCGAAGCCAAGTCTAAAAAAGGCGCAGACAGAAAATAGTCGATGACGAATCGTCCTTCCGGCAGAGTCTTTCTCGCGGTGCTCGTCATCGCGCTTCTATTCAGCCGATTCGGTTTTTCGCAGCGCACGATCCACGTTCCCACAGACGTCCCCACGATTCAGGCCGGCATCGACGCTTCGAGCAATGGCGATACGGTGCTGGTTTCTCCCGGTACGTACAACGAAAATATTAATTTCAACGGAAAAGCCGTCACCGTAACCAGCGGTGCATCGAGTTTTGCGGATACTCTGGCAGCGTCCACGATCATCAGTGGCGCTTCTGATGGCCCGGTCGTTGTATTTCGATCGAGCGAATCATCCGCATCCGTCCTGAACGGATTCACAATCCGGAACGCTTACGCCAGCCCCGCTTCAGGCCTGAATGGCGCGGGCATTTCCATTTCGAATGCTTCGCCAACGATCACCAACAACAACGTTACGAACAATACGGGGTGTGGGGTCTTCGTTTTCAGCGCCGCAAGTCCTCTGATCCAGGGAAACGATATCAAAGAGAACGGAGGGCCGAACCCTCAGACGGCTTCTCCGTGTGCCATCGCTGTAGGTGTCGACGCCGGAGTGGGAGCTAACCCCGGTACGGGGCTGGCGATCGTGTATGCCGGCAATGTGCAGGTCATCGGAAACACGATTGAGGGGAATGTTATTGCCAGCAACACCAATAACCCGCCTTGCGCCGCAGGAGTTTTTCTAGAAGGCAGTTCAGAAGTAGTTCTGAAAAATAACATCATTCGTAACAACCAGGCTGATTGCAATCCGGGCTTTGGCGAGACCATTGGAACGCCCGCAAGCAGGCTTTTACTGATTCAAAACCTAATATACGGAAACACGACTGCGCGTGGGTCGGATTCTATACAGGTCTTCGTGACCGGTACTTATCAGGCGCCTTACCCATCTGTCACGGAGATCAACAACACAATCTACGGATTAGGCCAGGAACTCGTTCTCAGCTTTGTTTCATCGACTATTGAGAACAACATTTTCATGAACACGCTTACGGCTTCACCGAGCAGCAGCACTTCTCTCTGGAATGCTCTCTGGTGTGCAGATCCGGGGGTTCAACCGTTTTCAGTGACATTCAGCAACAATGACATTTTTAATCTCGGACAGGCTGAGCCGAGCGGGTGTCCAACCGGCCCGGGTACGCTCGCAGTCGATCCGCAGTTTAGCAATCCTGCTGCAGGCGATTTGCATGTGAAGGCGACATCTCCAATTATTGGCAAAGGCAATCTCAATGCTCCCGACATTCCCCCGACCGATCTCGGCGGCAAAGCACGCATTGTCTGCAACGCGATCGATATGGGCGCTTACGAATTCAGGCCCCACCCGCCTATCTCTCTTACCAGTTCGAACAATCCCGCACCGGGCGGCAGCGACATCACCTTCACGGCTCGCCTCACGGGAAACTGCAATGTACCCACCGGCATAGTTACGTTTCTTGACGGGAGTACGCCATTTGGCACGGGAACACTCAATGGATCTGCAGTTGCCAGGCTCACCACATCTTTTCTTGTTGTCGGCCAACATAACATTACAGCCGATTACTCAGGGGACTTTAACTTTGGTAAAAGCACTTCGGCCGTGCTGGTGCAGACCATCACAGGCGATCCAACGTCGACCTCCCTCAGCGTTTCTCCCAATCCGACAACGGCGTATTCTCCCATCACGCTAAGCAGTGTTGTGAGCTCGCAGTACGGTGTGCCAACCGGCTCCGTTGTTTTCAGCGCCGGCTCGACAGTGCTGGCAACTGCCGCTCTCAACGCAAATGGAAGAGCCGTTGCCGCCGTCTCAACGCTGGGTGCGGGATCGTACAGCATTACTGCCAACTACACGGCCGATACCAGGTTTCAGCCGAGCAGTTCTCCGGCGGTGCAGGAGACGGTAACGGCCGCCAATACCACGACGGTTTTGACCGCAACACCAAACCCGGCGGTTCTGGGACAAGCTGTCACGCTGACGGCAACAGTTTCCGCCAGCCAGGGGCCGGCGGGGCTCTCGGGAACGATTAACTTTCTGGATGGGAGTACTGTCCTGGGCAGCGCCAAGCTTGGGACGAATAATGCTGCCAGTCTGACCACAGCGTCACTCTCTGCCGGCACACATAGCCTCACAGCCTCCTATGGGGGCTCAGGCAGTTTTGCCCCAAGCACGTCCGCTGTGGTGAAGGAAGTTGTCAACGTACCGGCGCTGGGCTTTACTCTTTCCACCACGGGCGTCACCAGTCAGACGATTACAGCCGGACAAGCAGCGACTTACACCTATGCCATCGCACCGATTGACAATGGGAACTATCCCGGAACTGTGACTTTTGTGGTGACAGGCCTGCCGCCGGGAGCCAGTTATTCGGTTTCTCCAGCAACGTTTTCCGCCAATGCAGGGGCGCAGACCTTCACAATGAAGGTCGGCACTCAAGCGCCGGCTCAGATGGCGAGTGGGAAGAAAAGAAATCCCTGGCCGTTCAGCGGTGAAGGCTCAATTGCGCTCGCGTTGCTCCTGTTTCCAATCGCGCGAATATGGCGAAGAGGTCGATATTGTTTGCGAGGCTTGCTTCTGCCCGTCTGTATTTTGGGGAGTGTCGCGCTCCTGATGGCAGCAGGTTGCGGCGTTACGGCTGGCACAGGCGCACCCGCGAACTACACGATTACACTCACTGCCACGAGCGGCTCGGTACAGCACGCTGCCGAAGTGACTTTGATTCTGAAATCGACACAGCAGTGATCCTCGCGCTCGCGAGAGATATAAGCCGGGATAAATAAGTCAGGCGGTGCGGGCGCGGGAACCGGCCGCCGTGTGCGCAGCGATCTCGTGGGCGACACTGGCTTCCTGTCCGGCGAACATGGAACGGAGGCGTCCAGCGACGCGCAGATGCCATTGGGCGCGGCGCGCTGTGGGCATTCGCGAATAGAGCACTTCGCGATAGAGGGCGTGGGCGAAGACGTAGAAGGTCGACCGCGAGCCGTCGGGTAGTTCGTCCTGTCCGGCGATCGAAAGCAGCCGGACGCGCCGAGCCAGCGAGGCATAGGCTTCTTCCACGGCTTCGAGCTCGCGTTCGAGAGCCGCCGCCGCCGCCCAGGCAGGAAAGATGGTTCCGGAGATGCTGCCAGCTTCAAGCAGGCAGCGGTCGTCGTCGCTCAGGCGGTCAAGCTGGAGCTCAATTACTCCAGAGAGGCTGTCAGGAACGCCAAGCTCAATTTCCGCGAGCGGAACACTCAGAGTGATCTGACCATTGCGGCTGACGATGATCCTCTGCGTGCGGAGATGGTCGAGAGTGGCAATCATGAAGAGGGGATTGCCGGCGGAATTCTGATGGATGAGGCTGGCCAGGCCAGCCGGCAGCGAGTCGGCGGTGAGCTCGCGGCGGAGGTATTCGGCGACCGACTGCTTGGTGAGAGGCCCCAGCGCCAGGGGATCGCTGCGCCGGCTGGTGCGGAGATCCTGCTCCAGCAGACGCAGGGGATGGCGGGCATCGAGCTCTGACGGCCGGAAGCTGCAGAGCAGCATGAGCCGGGTGCGGCTTCGCCGCCGGGCGAGCGCGGAGATCAGGTCCAGCGTGGAGGAATCGGCCCAGTGGATGTCTTCGAAGATAAGCAGGAGCGCGTCGGTCTGCGTGAGGGTTTCAAGCGCCTCGCAGATTTCGCCGATCGATGGCGGGGATGATCCATTGCGTCCGAACCAGCCCGGCGCGGCCGCAGTGAGGATCGCGCGGGCCTTTTCGTCACTGCACAGACCGTTGAGGGCCTCGCGGACCGGATAAAAGGACTCTTTGCCGCCGAAGCCCTCGAGCGACTGGCCGCGAGCAACGCGCAGCCGCGAGGCATGGGCGAGGTCGGCGCAAAAGGCATCGATCAGGGCGGTCTTGCCAATGCCGACTTCGCCGGTGATGAAGACCGTGGGGCGCTCGGCATTGCGGCAGCGTTCCAAGTGGCCATGCAGGGCGGCGAGCTCGGCCGCGCGTCCGATCAGCGATGTGGCTGACGAACCGGAGGCATCCGTCACCGGCATCAGGAAACGGTAGCCGCGGCTGGGGATGGTCTCGATGAATTGCGGATCGTGCGGGTCGTCGCCGAGCAGCTTGCGGATCTCGAGAATGTAGGTGCGGATGACCTGCGGCTGTACGTATGTCTCCGGCCAGAGTGCTTCGAGCAACTCATCGTGGGTGACAAGGCGCTGGGGGTTCTCGACGAGGTAACGAAGTACGGAGAATGGACGCGGGGTGAGCGAAAGCTGTTCCTCGCCGTGCCATAGACATTCGTTGCGAAGATCGAGCCGGAAGGTTCCGAACTGTCGCATCTGGCCGATTGAACTCCTGACTGAAGCGATCCGTAGCAGTGAGTGAGCCGCAGGGCATGTAACGTAAGCAGCCTGTTTTGTTTCGACGTGTTAATTTTACAATCCCGGCGATATCCGCGTGTGAACAGGGTGTGTCCGCAAACATTCGTGGTACGAAAAAGAGACGCTCCAGGTTCCGGGAACGTTTGCAGCTTAGTGACGAACGGCCCGCAGCTTGCCACGGATTTTATCCTTCGGTCACCTCATCGCTGACGACGAAAAAATGCCTGAGGTCGGCTCTGCCGAAAGATGTGGTGAGGGCGACGTCGGAGGCGTCCCTGCCAACCGCCATTAGGATGCGCCCGATGCGCGGCGTGTTATTGCGGGCGTCGAAGGTCCACCACCGGCCGGAGAGGTAAACCTCGAACCAGGCGGCGAAATCCATGGGCGCAGTTGGAGGGGGAAAGATGCGGATGTCGCCCAGGTATCCGGTGGCGTAGCGGGCGGGAATATTCAGCGCGCGACAAAAGGTGATGGCCAGATGCTGATAGTCGCGGCAAACACCCTGGCGTTCGGTGAAAACGTCGAGTGCGGTTTTTGTGGAGCGGGCGTACTGGTATCCGAAGAGAACCTTGTTGTGAACCCAGTCGCAGATGGCCTGGACGCGGGACCAGCCAGAGGGAAGATGTCCAAAGAGATCAAGAGCGATGTTGGAGAGGCGGTCGACCTCGCAGTAGCGGCTGCTGAGAAGGTACTGGAGCACATCGCTGGGCAGGTCGTGGATGGGATGTTCGACGGCGCCGGGGTTGATCGCGTCGAATTGGCCCGAGTCTTCGATTAAGGTGCGGCCCGAGAGGCGGAGCAGGCCCGCCGGCGCGTCGAAGCGCGTGCAGACATTGCCAAAGCTGTCGATGTAGCTGTCGAGCGAGAGCGCGGGATCGACCTGCAGCAGATCGGGCTCACGCAGGTCATGAGCGCGCGAGGGATGCACGTGCAGCATGGCAACGAAGGACACCGGTGCGAGCAAATCAAAATGCATGTCGTATCCCAGGCGGATCAGCATGGATGAGGTTCCTCAGCCTTTCGTGAAGTGGAAATGCCAGCAACGGAGCGGTGAGGCAATTATTTTAAGATGCCGTGAAAATCAGGGAACGCCAGTTCGGGTAGAGTTTAAGTATCGAGTTCGAGAAACTCTGCCGCTTGATTTAAGCCCGAAAGGAAGAAATTGACCTACTGTCTCGGCATTATGACTCACCAGGGACTGGTCATGGCCTCCGACTCTCGAACCAACGCCGGATATGACCAGGTCAACCTCTGCCGCAAGATGCACACCTTCGCGCATCCGGGCGAGCGCGCCTTTGTCGTGCTGACCAGTGGAGGCTTGTCGCTCACCCAGTCCGTCGTCACCTTGTTGCGCGATGAATTCAATGAGGGCAAGGGGCTGGCAAGCGCAGATACTATGTACCAGGCGGCCCGCGCGGTCGGCGATTGCGTGCGCAAGGTCTCGGACATGGACCGGGCGGCGCTCGAGCGCGACGACTTCAGCTTCAACATCAATCTGCTGCTTGGCGGGCAGGTCAAGGGCGAGCCGCCCTGCCTGTACCTGATCTATCCTCAGGGAAATCCACTGAGCGCGACGGTCGACTCACCGTATCTGCAGATAGGCGAATGCAAATACGGCCGTCCGATTCTCGATCGCGGCATCGAATACGGCTCAACGCCAATGGATGTGGCAGCGACCTATGCGCTGCTGTCCTTCGATGCGGCGATGCGATCCAACGTCACCGTGGGTCCGCCGATCGAGATGCTGCTCTACAGCAACGACCGGCTGGAGTTTGACTGCTACCGGCGATTTGCCGCGGATGATCCGGAGCTGAACCAGATCCACCGGACCTGGGAACGGTCGCTGAGGCGCGCGGTGGAAGAGCTGCCGAAGATCCAGTTCAACACGTGCCTGCAGAATATTACCTGACCGTTCGCATGGGGCAGGATGCCTATTCCGCTTCACCGATCGCGTAATAACCCTTGCGCGCCTGAACCTTGAGGCCGTCTCCCTGGCAGGAGATGTCGAGCTTGCGATAGCCGCCGTCCAGCTTTGTGTCGGTGGGCGTATAGCTGGCCAAGTACTGCGTGCGGAGCTCCTGATCGATCTGCGCGAATGCCTCTTCAAGCTTCTTGCCGTTGTTGCCGACGTTGATGACGCGACCGCCGGTCTCCTCGGTCAGCTTTCTCATCTGCATATCGCCTGTGTAGCCGAAGGGGCCGTAACCGTAGAAGGGACGGTCGGCAATGAGAATGACGTAAATGATGGCGTTGGCCTTCTGCGCGGCTTCGATGGCCTGGGCGGGCTTGGTGACGGAGCCTTCATCCTCGCCGTCAGTCAGCAGAATCAGGGCTTTCCGCCCGGTCTCCGAACGCAGCTTGTCGTTTGAGACCTGGGCGACGGCGTCGTAGAGCAGCGTGCCCTTGGGCGCACCCTGTGTCGGGATCGGGCCCTGGCCGATGCCGGGAACGCCGCCAGCTCCGTTGCCTCCGGCGGTGTTGATCTCCGCCTTATCCATCGCGCGAATGATCTGGTTGGCGTTGTTGGTGAAGTCCTGCTCGAGGTTTACGCCGACGTCAAAGGTGACGAGGAAGGCTTCATCTTTCTGGCGGAGAATACTGCGCAGGAAGTGTGCGCCGGCGTCCTGTTCGAGCGGCAGGACGTTCTGCTGGCTGCCGCTGGTATCGAGCAGAATGCCGAGGGTGAGAGGCAGGTCGGCCTCGGAGGAGAAATTCTTGATCGTCTGCTGCTTTTTGTCTTCGAGGATCGTGCAGTCTTTCTTGGTGAGCGTTGAGATAAGGCCATTGTGCTTGTCGCGCACCGTGAAGTAGAGGCTGACGAGGTTGACGTTCACGCGCAGTGTGGCCGCGGGCGCCTCGGTGGACTCGGGCGTATCCGGGACAGAGCTGACCGGCGGGGCATCGGGCGAGGGAGCAGACTGGGCGCGCGCGATCCACGACGGCGCGGCGAATGCAAAAGCAGTTGCGGTGAGCACGGCAAGCTGACGAATGAAGCGCGGCATAGACACCTTTTAGACGGCTTTCCGACGTGAAAGGTCTTGGCGTTGAAGGGAATCCGGGAGAAACCACAACCGCCAGTCCCCGGGTTTGAATCTGATAACCTGAGAATACGCCTGGAGAGTCCCTGAGAGCCGCCCGGGCGCGTCTAATCATTCGTAGTAGATGATTTTCGAGCGGCCGCTACCGGGCTTCAAGGCCAGGCGCGGCTGTTTCCTGCGATAATGGTCCGCCCGCACGGCAAGGCCAGTCGCAGCAGGCAGTTGGAGGATTTCTGGTGACGCAAGGCGCCCTGGCAATCGCGTTGTCCCTGTTTTTATTGGGGGCCACGCAACAGCAACAACAACCGCAATCTTCGAGCGTTCCGGATGCCCCTACGCCATCGGGCCTTTCTGACCTCAACAAGCAGGTTACGCCGGGCAGCGGCTCGACGGCGGATTCGAAGGAGGGTGCGCCGCAGGATCAGCCTCCCCAGCAGCAGGCCCCTGGGCAGCAACCCGCCACGCAGCCCGCGCCTCAGAGCCAGCCTGACAATTTCCAGCAGGAAGCGCCGGAAATCCCCAAGACACCAGGGCAGAGCGAAGCATTCATGATCCACGTGCCGGTCAACTTCATCAACGTGCCGGTAACCGTGCGTGACAAGAAGGGTAACCTGGTGGCCGGTCTTACCTGGCGGCAGTTCCGGGTATATGAAGACGGCCAGCGTCAGAGAATTGCATTCTTCACGGTGGATCCATATCCGCTCTCCGTGGCCTTCGTGATCGACCAGAGCCTTCCCTCCGACGTGATGAAAAAGGTCAATCAGAGCCTTTCCGCCCTGCAGGGCGCCTTCGCTCCCGCCGATACGGTGGCGGTCTTTACTTACAACACCAGCCCGACCATGGTCACTGACTTTACCGCTTCACAGGGACCGAGGCTGCCGGCAGTGCTGGAAAGAGCGAAGAAGGAAGGCCGCGATATGGGCGTGCCGATCACCGGCGGACCGCTGGCCACCGGCATGGTCATCAACGGCCAGAGTCCGGATCCGAATGTAGCCCCGCAGCGCAATAGCAGCGCCGGATTCCTGATTGCCCCCAAGGATACGCATCCTCTCAACGATGCGATTTTGTATGCGGCCAAGGCGCTGTCCAAACAGCCTCGTGAAAGGCGGCGCATCCTTTACGTCATTACCGACGGAAAGGAATCGGGCAGCAAGGCTTCGATCAAGGAAGTCATCCGTTACCTGCTCACGAACAACATCTCCGTCTACGGGACACTGGTGGGCGATTCGGCAACCTGGGGAGTCGGGTACCTCGACAAGATTCATTTACCGCTCCTGCCGACGGACAATGTCATGCCCAAGTACGCGATCGCAACCGGCGGATCGCTCGACGCCGAGCTTTCCGAGAACGGAATCCAGGAGAGCTTCTCCAAGATCACCGAGTCTGTGCGGACACAGTACACGCTGGGCTACTACAGCCACAATCCGGCGATCAGCGGCAAACACCACACCGTCGAAGTGCGCGTAGAGGGCATTCCCGGCCTCGATATCAAGGCCAAAGAGGGTTACTATCCTTCGCTGGCTGACATGGCGCCGTAACTTTTGCAGGCAGCAGCCGGGCCGTTATCCACGGTCCGGCAAAGCAGGGGTCCGGCAAGCAGGCGTTTCGGCTTTGCGGCGAGCAAGGTTACTCCGCGACCGTCGTTACGCGGGGAGGCCGCCGCGCGGGCTTGTTTGGAGAAATTTCATTGGAAGAAGAGGAGCGGGAACTCAGCGGACCCGCTGGGGATCTGCGCCTGAGTTCCGCCATTTGAATTCGGCGGTGCCGGGACACGAACCGGGTCTACTTATTTGGCCTGGGGAGTAGCTTCGCTCTTGGCGGCAGCGTTCTCCTGCTTGGCAGGGTCGCTGGTGGCGCCCTTGATGCCGTCCTTGAAGCCCTTGAGTCCTTCGCCGAGTCCCTTGCCGAGCTCAGGCAGCTTGCGGGGCCCGAAGATCAACAGAGCAATGACCAGAATGATAAGCAGATGCGTAGGTGTAAAGAGGTTATCGAGCATCGTGTCGTCTCCCGAAATCCAGTCGGGCTCTGACCCGCCGGAGGCGAATATCCAATCGCTGCTGTCATTGTCGCACACGGCGGCAGGGAGGTGCATTTGCGGCGTGTGAAAGCATTTTGCTTCCATGGACAGCCAGTTCTGGCGCAGGGATTCGCGGTAAGTGGGACAGAAGGCGCGGTCGCCATGTATCTTGAGATATTGCGGGTATCTTGAGATTTGCGAGACCAGCGCCCGCTTCACCCAGGTTCTGGAGGTTGTATTTGTCGAAGGACGTGCGGAAGATTGTTTTTGTTCTGGCGGCGGTCGCCTTGCTGCCGTGCTTTCAAAATCGGGCCGAGGCGCAGTACAAGCAGCCGCAAGTGGCGCCCAGCGCACCGTTGTCCGGTGTGCGGTATGACAATCGCTGGGAAGTGTACGGCGGAGTTGCTTACTCGCACTTCAACGCTGGTCCGTCCCTTGACCAGGGAGCGAATCTGGGCGGATTTGACGCCGAGGGGACACGCTGGTTTACGACCCGTTTGGGGGTGGACGCGAGTGTCCGCGGCTACTACGGCACCAGCGGCACGCAACCGAATCCATATGGCATTCGCGGGCCGTTCGTGAGCGAGTACCTGTTCCTTGCCGGTCCCGAGTATCGCGGCCCCAGCAACGAGCACATCACGACCACGGTGCATGCCCTGTTCGGCGGGGGCTACGGCAGTTTTGAATCCGCTCTTTATGATCAGAATGGGAACAAGGTTCCACCGATCAACGTGGGATTCTTCAACAACCAGGTGGCCTTTGCCAGCGCGCTCGGCGGTTCGATCGATCTGAACCGTTCTCCCAAGCTTGCGTTTCGCGTTGCCCCTGAGGCGATCCTGAACGATTACGGAAGCGCCGGAATCAAGGGGCAGTTCGGGATCTCGGTAGGACTCGTCTATCGGCTTGGCCGAGGCAAGGTTCGCCGATAACGGCAAATAGCGGGTTGCGAATGCGCGCTGCGTCTGCGGCGCGCATTTTTCTTTGGCCTCGAGCCAACCGGCGGGCGCTGTCAAATATCCCTTTTCCTCGTGTCAAACTGACTCTATACTTTGGCCGCGAAACAATGCGCGCCTGCGCTGCCATCCCCCCTTCTCGCAGTGCGCAGTCCCTTTCATCTGCTTAGCACGGAGGACGACTTATGGCCGCATGGAACCCAAACAAATGGAACGACGATGGCACCTTTCACCTCGGCATCAACATGGCGGGAGCCGTTTCAGCCGGAGCCTACACGGCCGGCGTTCTCGACTTTCTGACCGAAGCGCTGGAAGAGTGGTACGCAGCCAAGAAGGCAGCGAATCCGGCCGTACCGATGCACGATATCTCGATCGATGTCTTTTCCGGGGCTTCGGCCGGGGGAATGTGCGCAGCCATCGCGTCGGTCATGCTACAGGGAAGCTTTGAGCATATCCGGAACCCGGGAGACGCCACCGTAGTCGGCACCAACAATCGCTTCTATGAAAGCTGGGTCAACAAGATCGACATTGAGTGGCTGCTGCAGCAGAACGATCTGCAGGATGGCAAGCCGGCGATCTCGCTGCTGGATTCGACGATCATCGATGAGATTGCCGATTACGCGCTCACTCCCAGCCCGGCGACCGCGCGTCCGTATGTCTCCGAGTCGCTGACCCTCTTCCTTACCGTGACTAACGTGCGCGGCACGCCCTTTTCCCTGAATGGCGATGCCGCAGGATCCGCGGAAGAGGACACAGCGTATTACGGGGACAAACTGCAGTTCGAGACAGTGCTCGGCCTGGGCACGCCTCCTCTCTCTCCTTTCGCGAAAGCGCTGCCCATCGGCGTGGTGAACTCGGGCTACTGGCCGCTGCTCAAGGAGGCTGCGAAGGCGACGGGGGCATTCCCGCTCTTCCTCGCGCCACGCCGGCTCGACCGCATTGCCAGGGATTACATGTACTCGCCGTGGGAGCCGGTTTCCAATATCAATCCGCCACCCGTGCCTCCGCATTGGCCACTGAAGGAAGATGACACCTTCACCACACTGAATGTTGATGGCGGAGTCACCGATAACGACCCATTCCAGCTCGCGCACGATTTCCTTGCCATCCATAATCCAAAAGCCTTTGTCGACAAGGAGACGGGCGAGCTGCGAAATCCGACAAAAGCTGAAGAAGCGAACTGCGCGGTCTTGACGGTGGCTCCATTTCCGGCCGACGAGTTCTACCACCCCGACTACAACTTCGACCAAAACAGCAGCGTCTTCGGCATGCTGCCGAATCTGTTTACGGTGCTCGTTTCTCAATCGCGCTTCCTCGGCGAGTCGCTGGCTGCGGTGATGAGCGGCCAGTCCTACAGCCGGTTTGTGCTCGCCCCATCCGATGTGGGGCTGCCGGACAAGAAGGCGCTCCAGTGCGGTCTGCTGGGGGCGTTTGGCGGATTCTTCGAACGCGGCTTTCGGGCGCATGACTATCAACTCGGCCGCCGCAATTGCCAGAAGTTCCTGAAAGATTATTTCCGTCTGGCGATATCCAATCCCATTATGAAAGCCGGATTGGCCAGGCTGGATGAGACGGCACGCGCAGCGGCGATAAAGGACTTCGACCCGGGCAACAGCGGTACTCTGCCCATCATTCCGCTGTGCGGCACCGCCAATCCCGAAGTCCCCGAACCGATGCGCGCCACCATTACCTCTGCGCGTCTGGACGAGGTTCTCGACTGGATCGTGAATCGCCTGCACGCGGTAGTCAGGCCGCTGCTCGATGGCCTGAGCATTCCGGAAGTGCAAAAGCTGGTGCTGCGCGGCGCCGCCGACACGCTGATCTCGACCTGGGCCAAGAAGAAGCTGAAAGAAGCGCTGGAGCAGGAGCTGAAAGAGGTGATCTCGGCCTGAGGGCCTGCGATTCCCACCAGGACCGGCTGGCGTGCTATGGCATTTCCAGGGCCACTCGCCCTTTTACGATTCTCTCCAGGTTGCCGCTTCCTGGTGGTCGCGTCGACTTTCGGGCAAATCGGCTTCGGAAGACATCGTCCCTGGAAATGCTATAACGTAAAAAGTTCCACACTTTCCCGCCGGAAGGATTCCCACAAGTGGCTACCCCTGCTCCTAGTGCGCTCCGCAAGACTGCCCTGAACGTCATGCATCGCCGCATGGGCGCGAAGATGGTCGATTTCGGTGGCTGGGATATGCCCGTCGAATATTCCGGCCTGATTGCCGAGCACATGGCTGTCCGAACCGGTGTTGGCGTCTTTGATGTGAGCCACATGGGCGATATCCAGCTTCGCGGACCTGGCTCCCTCGATGCCGTCCAGCACATCACCATGAACGACGCCGCGAAACTGCAGGAGGGGCAGGCGCACTACTCGGCGATGCTCTATCCGCAGGGGACCTTTGTGGACGACGTGATCGTTCACAAGCTGAGTCCCAACGACTATCTGATTGTCATCAACGCCGGGACCCGCGAAAAAGACTTCAACTGGGTCAGAAGCAACGTCCAGCGTTTCGACTGCCACGCAAACGACTACAGCGACTTCTACACGCAGCTCGCTATTCAGGGCCCGAAGGCCGTAGAGACTCTGGCCAAACTGACGAAAGTCGATCTCAGCGCAATCAAGGGCTACTGGTTCAAGTGGGGAACGGTTTGCGGCCTCGCCAACACGCTCATCGCCCGCACAGGCTACACCGGTGAAGATGGCTTCGAGATTTATATCCCGTCCGATACCCCAACCAGCGAGCGGGTCTGGAATGAAGTGCTCGAAGCAGGCAAGGAGTTTGGCATTCTCCCCTGCGGACTCGGCGCGCGCAACACGCTGCGCCTCGAATCAGCAATGTCTCTTTACGACCACGAGATCTCGGAGACGATCAACGTCTTCGAGGCGCACCTTGACCGTTTCCTGAAGATTGAAAAGGGGCCGTTTATCGGCTCCGAAGCATTGAAAAAGATCCAGGAGGCTGGCGGTCCGCAGAGAAAACTCGTCGGCCTCGAAGTCATCGAGCGCGGCATCGCCCGCGATGGCTACCCGGTTCTGAATCTGGATGGAAAGAAGATCGGTGTAGTGACCAGCGGATCGCCGGCGCCTTTCCTAAAGAAGAACATTGCGCTCGCTTATGTTCCGACCGAACTGGCGGTATTCGACGGCGAGGTTGCTGTCGAGGTTCGCGGGAATCCGGTGAAGGCCCGCATTGTTCCAACGCCCTTTTATCGCCGGCCGAAGAAAACTGCATAACGACTTTGAACGAGGAGAGACGAATGGCTTATCCGGAGAAGTATAAGTACACCCGCGAGCATGAGTGGATTGAGGTGGACGGCAACATTGGAACCGTCGGCATTACCGACTACGCGCAGAATTCGCTTGGCGACATCGTTTTTGTCGATGCTCCCAAGGCCGGAACGAAGGTCGAGAAGGGCGCCGTCTTCGGCAGCGTGGAGTCGGTGAAGGCCGTCTCCGATCTCTACTCGCCTGTAAGCGGAACGGTGACAGAGGTGAATGCGGAGCTGGCTTCCTCTCCCGAAAAGATCAATAGCGACGCGCACGGTGCCTGGATCATCAAAGTAGAGCTGAGCGATCCTGCCGAAGTGGGATTGCTGCTTTCCGCTGCCGACTACGAGAAATTCATCGCCGAAGAAACCGGCAAGTAGGGAGACTGATGCGTTACCTGCCCAAATCCGATGCCGAACGCGCGGCCATGCTGCGCGACATCGGCGCGTCGTCAATCGACGATCTCTTCACCGCGATTCCGGAAGAGTACCGCCTGAGGCGTGATCTGAAAGTGCCGCGCCAGATGGGCGAGTCAGAGATCATCGACTACTTCAAGGCCGCAGCGGCGAAAAATGCCAATGGCTACGCCAGTTTCCTCGGCGCCGGCGCCTATCGTCACTATCGTCCGGTCGTGATCGATTCCCTGGTGCAGCGCGGTGAATTTCTCACCTCCTACACTCCGTATCAGGCAGAGATCACACAGGGCACGCTGCAGGCAATCTTCGAGTTCCAGACGATGATCTGCGAGCTGACCGGCATGGACATCGCGAACGCTTCGATGTATGACGGTTCGACCGGCGCAGCCGAAGCAGTGATGATGGCCGTCCGTGTCATTGGCCGCGACAACGTGCTGGTGGCGCGCACCGCACATCCCGAATATCGTGAGGTCATGCACACCTATGCGCAGCATCAGGGGCACGACGCGCGTGAGGTTGCGTACGGCGAGGATGGCCGCATCGATCTCGCCGCGCTCGAGCAGGCCGTCACCGAAGAGACCGCATGCGTGCTGGTGCAGTCGCCGAATTTCTTCGGATTGATCGAGGACATCCCTGCCATCGCTGAAATCGCACACAAAAAAGGTGCGCTGCTTATCGTTTCAATCGCCGAAGCCGTATCGCTGGGCATTGTGCGGCCTCCGGTCGAAGCCGACATCGTCTCGATGGAAGCACAGTCCTTCGGAGTCGCGCTGAGCTACGGCGGCCCTTACTGCGGCGTGCTGGCGGCGAAGGAAAAGTATCTCCGCCAGATGCCTGGCCGCCTCGTCGGCGAGACGAAAGACACCGAAGGCCGCCGCGGTTTCGTGCTGACGCTCTCAACGCGCGAGCAGCACATTCGCCGCGAGAAGGCGACCTCGAATATCTGCACCAACCAGGCGCTGGTCGCGCTGATGGCGACGATCTTCATGACCGTCTACGGCAAGCAGGGCATCCGCGATTTGGCACTGCAGAATCTGGCCAAGGCAAAGTACGCGGCAGACACCATCGGATCGCAGGGTAAGCTGCTCTTCGCCGGTACTCCACGCTTTCATGAATTTGTACTCGTGACTGATGAGAATCCTTCTCAGTTGAGCGAACGGTTGCTCGACAAAAGGATCATCGGCGGGCTCGATCTGCGCAAGTGGTATCCCGAACTGGGCAACGCCACGCTTTGGTGCGCCACAGAGCTAACGACCAAAGAGCAGATCGACGC